>Ga0209962_1000027_pt1 | contig 44122 bp, 38 predicted proteins | sample SalPonA_C_H2O_MG_FD_185722 | JGI IMG/M metagenome (GOLD analysis project Ga0209962, IMG submission 185722) | Water microbial communities from South San Francisco under conditions of wetland restoration - Salt Pond MetaG R2A_C_H2O_MG (SPAdes)... | ecosystem: Environmental > Aquatic > Non-marine... | reverse complement strand
AGCATTGTCCTCAAGACCTAGCGCATCAAGCGCCGTGAGGCCAGTTGGGCCTGCAACCACACTCGGCTTCATCGTCACATTAGATGACAACAGTGCCTTCACGGCCAACATTGGGGTAACTGTGTCTTGGGTCTGGAAGGCCATCGAGTATTGAATGTCACTTTCGGTCAAGTCGCTGGCGGCCACAATGGCATTTTCGTAACTGTTGATGATGCTTTGCATCTGTAGCATTTCAGCGTCGGCCAAGGGAGCTGATGCGATGTCAGCTTCCAGTGCAGCGTAGTCGCTTGAGCTGCCGATGGTATTACCTGCCGTGTCTTTCAACATGCTGGTCGTTGCTACGATATAAGATGTCGCCGATTCAAGTGGCTTGAGAAGCACTACAGAAACACTGCTGGCACCGGCTTTAACGGCGAAATCCACGCCAAAGGTTAGCTCAGATACCGCTTCACAGGCGTGCAGCTGTGGGCAAGTAGTATTGGTAGGATCGGTGTAATTGACAGTGGCCTTAAACAGACGCACAGCGCCGGGCATTTCTGCACTGCTATCGACTTGTTGACCGGTTGCCATATCTAAATCTAATGAAAAACTTGCTTGAGTTGACCAGCCGTCTAGTCCACCAAGTGCAGTCTGCGGGTCGCTGTAATCAGGGGCGACTTCTGCAGCTGCTGCGGATGTCTCGCCGGGCATTTGCAATGTGCCGTCCATACTGCCAACGATTAACCAATCACTGGGGACAGAAATCTGTGCGTTTGCGGGGCTAAATACAACGTTTGACGTTGTGTCTGGGGCGGGTGATGGTGGGATAGTGCCGGAACCTTCGGTTCCGCTAGTGCCGCCGCCGCAGGCAGTCATTACAGCAAGTGAGATGGCACTTAGGCCAGTGAGTAAAGGTCGACGCATTGTGAGATCCTCTTCTAGTTATTAACAGAATGCATTCCGTTCATACTAGCTTAGGCTGCCACAGGTTTCGTTGTAAAGGTAGTCTATAACGAGGATTGGCTATTGATGACTGTTATTCTAGGGTCAAAGCTCCGGCATTGATCAACTGTGCAATATACTCGTGTTCTTTGACATGTGGACTTTGTTGTAATGCCTGAAGAGCATTTTGCTTCTTGTCGGCGAGCGCTCGAAAGTGATCAGCGTGGGCCGCCAATATTTCTAGTGCTTCGCCGTTGGCAAACAATTGCATGCCTTGTTCGCTAAGGAAATAGGCAAAGCGAGCACCTGGAGCATAAGTGAGTTGATGTTCTTGCAATAATTCGGGAATTTCTCTGGCAATGAGTGGTTCCTGCAACGCATCAACTGGGTGTTTGCATTCCGTCATAAAACGGCCAAACCAAGCGGCGATTGAGGCATCATGGTCCAACTGGTTAACGATCATTTGCCGCAATGTATTGATATCAGAATTAGCAATGGCTGCGCTATGTGAATTATAGGGGCGGCCACCATCACTAAAACGTTGTGAGTTTGTACTGGCCTCACCTGCAGCAAATGCAAACTGATCGAGAACTTCTGCGAGGCTTGGTGCCCTAAAACCCACTGAGTAAGTTAAGCAATCCTCCAGTGCCACACCGTGGTGGGCGACTCCTGGCGGTATGTACAAAACATCGCCCTGCTCACAGATAAAGCTTTCATGCTCTTCAAATTCACTCAGGATGTGTAATTCTGTGCCATCAATACGTGGTGATGTGTGATCACAGTTCTGGCCTAACCGCCATTCTCTTCGGCCCTCGCCTTGCACTAAGAAAACATCGTACTGATCAAAGTGCGGTCCTACAGAGCCTCCAGGGACGGCAAAACTCACCATGACATCATCCAATCGCCATTGCGGAATGAATGTAAAGGCTTCTAGAAGTTCAGCGACACTGTCGTCGTATACATCGACAGATTGAACAAGCAGAGTCCAATGACTTTTAGGCAGCGACGCGAAATCTTTTTCTTGAAAGGGGCCCCGTTGCAAATGCCAAGGGGGATCGCTCTTTTCAGTAATTAATCGCGACTCGACTTCATCTTCACAGGCAAGTCCAGCGAGTTCGTCGGCTTCTAACAGAGGGGCAAAGTGAGCGAGACCACCTTTAATAAACAGCGGTTTTTGCTGCCAGTAGTCTCGCAAAAAGGTGTCGACATCAACCTGCGACTGGCGCCAGTCGATGCGCAACATAGTTATAGGTTCTCGGTTTGGGCAACAGCGTTGCCGATATAGTTGCGCGGAGTCAATGCACGCATCGCGGCTTTGGCTTGTTCGGGCACGTCGAGGGCATCAATAAAGGCATTTAGAGTATCCGCTGTGATGGTTTGACCGCGTGTTAGCGCCTTGAGTTTCTCGTAGGGTTCTTCAACGTTATAACGACGCATGATGGTCTGAATTGGCTCCGCCAAAACTTCCATGCTGTTATCGAGATCTTCGAGAATGCGCATGGGGTTGATTTCCAACTTAGACAAGCCTTTGAGTGTCGCTTGATAGGCGATCAGACTGTAGCCAAAGCCAACACCCATATTGCGAAGTACGGTAGAGTCGGTCAGGTCACGTTGCCAGCGTGAAACGGGTAACTTGCTCGCCATGTGTTGCATGATAGCATTGGCCAAGCCGAGGTTGCCTTCAGAGTTTTCAAAGTCAATCGGATTCACTTTATGTGGCATGGTCGATGAGCCCACTTCGCCAGCAATCGTTTTTTGCTTAAAGTAGCCCAGTGAAATATAACCCCAAATATCGCGATCTAGATCGATAAGAATGGTGTTGAATCTGGCGACAGCGTCGAAAAGTTCGGCAATGTAGTCGTGCGGCTCAATTTGAGTCGTGTAGGGATTCCAAGTGAGCCCCAGCGAAGTAACAAAGGCTTCAGCATTGGCTTGCCAATCAATTTCAGGGTAGGCCGAGAGGTGAGCATTGTAGTTACCTACTGCACCATTAATTTTGCCGAGCATCTCTACTGCTTGTATCTGAGCCAATTGGCGGCGGAGGCGCGCGACGACATTGGCAAGTTCTTTACCCATAGTCGTAGGGCTAGCTGTTTGGCCGTGGGTGCGAGAAAGCATTGATTGATCGGCAAACGCTTTGGCGAGCTCAGTCAAACGGTCAATGATTTTTTGCATGTAAGGGACAACAATTTTCTCTCGGCCTTCAGTGAGCATCAGCGCATGAGAAAGGTTGTTAATGTCTTCTGAGGTGCAGGCGAAATGAACGAACTCATTGATGGCTTGTAACTCAGTATTGTCGGCAAACTTTTCCTTGATGAGGTATTCAACCGCTTTAACATCGTGGTTGGTGGTTGCCTCTATTTTCTTGACGCGCCAGGCATCGTCTTCATTAAAGTTATCAACAATGCTGTTTAAAAGCGCATTCGCTTCATCCGAAAAAGGGCCTACTTCGCTGATCCCCGGGTGGTTGGCTAGGGTTTGTAGCCAGCGGATTTCAACGGTAACTCGGTATTTGATTAAGCCAAATTCGCTGAAAATGGGGCGTAATTCAGCGGTTTTACTGCCGTAGCGGCCGTCGATGGGGGATACAGCAGAAAGCTCAGATAATTGCATGTGAAAAACTCTCATTAGCGGATGATGATTGCGCGATTTTAAAGCGCGGCATTTTAACACAAACCCAGAGTAATGGGGTGGGTTTGTGGTTCATTTATCCGCGTAACAATTGTTCAGCCGCTTTGATTAAAGCGCCTTTATTGAGGATTAAATGCCAACGGCGGCCGCCGAGCTGTCTCCACAACATGGCAGAGCGAACCGCACATAGCAGCAGGGCTCTAATATGCTGGGCGATATCGTCTCTCTGTAAGAGGGTGACTTGGCCGGCAACTTTGATACGAAATGAAAGATTGCTGAGAGTGTCTTGATAGATTCCTGCAATGGCTCGCTGAAGAGCTTCGTCATTTTCATACATATCGCTGTGTTTATCGATATGACTTAGGCGACTGGCAAGAACGCTTAGCATGTCATTATCTTGAGCCAACAATTTTTGCACGACCAAAGCATTCATAGAAAGATTGGCTATTCCGCTGAGGTTATGGGTGTTTTGGCCGCGCATTAAGTCTAATAACAGGGTGAGCCCAGGTCTTAGGTTGTGCACGCCGCCATACACCGAGGGCGTATCTGCGGCATCAAAAATAAACAAGCTATCAAATAATGGTTGTTCCCAGGCTTTATCGCACTGACCTTGCGAGGCAAGCAATTCAACGCAGCGACATGCCTGCAAAATACCCGCTAGGGCAATGGCTTGCTCTTGTCGGCTGTGTTTCATTGAGCGTCCTCTGTGGTTTCAATGACGCCGCCACCAAGGCAGATATCATCTAAATAAAAAACAACTGATTGGCCAGGAGTCACTGCCCTCTGGGGTTCATCAAATACTACGCGGTAGCCATCCCCCAATGCCTCGATGACGCATTGTTGATCAGGTTGACGATAGCGTGTCTTCGCCGCACACCGCAAGGGCAGAACGGGTGGCTTTTCTGCAACCCAGTGGATTTCACTGGCGAAGAGAGCGGCACTAAACAGGCGAGGATGATTATTGCCTTGTCCAACAATCAAGGTGTTGGTGGCTACGTCTTTATCAACCACATACCAAGGGTTGTCACTAGCGCCAGAAACACCGCCTATGCCAAGACCTTGTCGCTGGCCAAGCGTGTGGAACATTAAGCCGCTGTGGCGTCCCAGTAGGTTACCCTCTGTATCGATAATGTCACCAGGGTTGGCCGGTACATATTGTTCTAAGAAGTCTTTAAAGCGTCGTTCACCAATAAAACAGATACCCGTGCTGTCTTTTTTAGCTTGGGTGGCAAGGTCGTGTTCGCTAGCGATGCGGCGCACTTCGGTTTTTTCTATTTCTCCCAGTGGAAACAGCGTCTGCTTTAATTGTTTGTGGCCCACGGCGTGCAAAAAATAGCTCTGATCTTTGTTTCCGTCGAGCCCTTTGCGCAGCGTGGTCAGTCCATCACTATCGATGCCTGTTCTTGCATAGTGGCCAGTGGCAATCATGTCGGCACCAAGTTCGATGGCCCAATCTAAAAAGGCTTTAAACTTAATCTCGCGATTGCAAAGGATGTCTGGGTTAGGAGTGCGGCATGCTTTGTACTCTTCGATAAAATGTTCAAAAACATTATCCCAGTATTCAGCGGCAAAGTTGGCGGTGTGCAAGTGAATGCCCAGCTTGTCACACACGGCTTGAGCATCCGCTAAATCTTGCATGGCGGTACAATATTCTGTGCCGTCATCCTCATCCCAATTCTTCATAAACAGGCCTTCAACTTGGTAGCCGGCACGCTGAAGTAACAGGGCAGTTACCGATGAATCAACACCGCCGGACATACCGACAATAACTTTAGTTTCTGAGATGGGTTTAGCGTGTGACATTAGTAAAAAGCACTCAATGGCATTAAAGGGTGATTAATATATTGATCGATGGTGGTTAATACGATCGGGCTGCGCAATTTGTTGCTAGCCGCAATCTCTGCTCGACTAAGCCAAACGGGTCCAACAATTCCGTCGTCTAGCTTGGCGTCTTTTACTGCTTCAATTACTCGGGCGGCAAAAGTGTGCCTGACATAAGTCACACCGTTACTGGGCGCAGTGTAAAGCGTGACCCCACAATAACCGATGAGCTCAACGCGATAGCCGGTTTCTTCTAAGGTCTCACGAAGCGCAGCTTGAGGAAGTGTCTCATTGGGATCCAGATGTCCAGCAGGTTGATTGTATACTAGGTGTTCACCGGAGTATTCCTCAACCAATAAAAACTGTCCATCCCGTTCAACGACAGTAGCAACAGTGACGTGCGGGCACCAAGTCATCGTTTAGTATTCCGTTTTTTGTTGGGTGTACGTGGCACCCTTCGCTTATTGGCTGTGGTGGGTGCTTTGGGCATAGAAACGATTATCTCACAGTATTGCCCCGGGGCTAAATCGTTAACTTGCCACTCGCCAATCTGTACTCTAATCAAGCGAAGGGTTGGATAGCCAACGGCCGCTGTCATGCGGCGAACTTGCCGATTGCGACCCTCGGTGATGGTCAGGGCGATCCAAGAGGTGGGTATGTTAGCTCTATGTCGAATGGGGGGGTGCCTATCCCAGATATCGACTTCAGACAGTTTTTTAGCTTTGGCAGGGAGTGTTTTTCCATCTTTCAATTCAACCCCTTGGCGAAGTTGCTGCAGCGCCTTGTCATCCATCTCGCCTTCCACTTGAACCCAGTAGGTTTTGCCTAGCTTAGCTTTGGGATGAGCAATTTGATGCTGCAAACGACCGTCGTCGGTAAGTAGCATTAGTCCCTCTGAGTCATAGTCCAGGCGGCCTGCAGCATAGACCCCTTTAATAGGGATAAAGTCGGCTAGCGTTTGCCTGCCAGAATCATCGGTAAACTGTGACATGACATTAAAGGGCTTATTAAACAAAATTAGACGGGCCATGGTGTATTGTGATTATTTACCAGTGAATGCATTTGTAGGCGGTGTTATACTATCGCGCGCTCAAGACAAATCCAACTTGTCAAAGCTACATCTACGGTGCAAAAGCACCAAATTTCGGTGTCATCTCCTCGTATAAGGGTTCGACACAAATTTAAAATGGAGTTAAGTAACAATGGGTTACCAACATATCAAAGTGCCTGCAAGCGGTGAAAAAATTACTGTAAATGCTGATTTTTCTCTCAATGTCCCCAATAATCCTATTATTCCCTTTATTGAAGGTGATGGTATTGGTGTAGATATTTCTCCCGTTATGTTGAAAGTTGTCGATGCAGCTGTTGCAAAGGCCTACAACGGTGACAAGAAAATTAGCTGGATGGAAATTTACACTGGTGAGAAGGCCGCTGACTTGTATGGTGGTGATTGGTTCCCTGCAGAAACTCTCGATGCAATCAAAGAATTCTCAGTGGGTATTAAAGGCCCTTTGACTACTCCCGTTGGTGGTGGTTTCCGTTCATTGAACGTGGCGCTTCGCCAGGAACTGGACCTGTATACCTGTCAGCGCCCTGTCCGCTGGTTTGAGGGCGTGCCTTCACCGGTAAAAGAGCCAGGTAAAACCAATATGGTGATCTTCCGTGAAAATTCTGAAGACATCTACGCTGGTATTGAATGGAAGGCTGGCACTGAAGAAGCCACTAAGGTCATTAACTTCTTGCAACAAGAGATGGGCGTTACCAAGATTCGTTTCCCCACTGACTGCGGTATCGGTATCAAGCCAGTTTCAAAAGAAGGTACTCAGCGTTTAGTGCGCAAGGCCATTCAGTACACCATCGATCAAGATTTGCCATCAATGACACTGGTTCACAAAGGCAACATCATGAAGTTCACCGAAGGTAGCTTCAAAGAGTGGGGCTATGAGTTGGCGATGACTGAATTCGGTGGCGAGCTATTGGATGGCGGTCCATGGGTTAAAATCAAAAACCCTAAAAATGGCAACGATATTATCATCAAGGACGTTATTGCTGACGCGATGTTACAGCAAGTTCTGCTTCGTCCCGATGAGTACAGTGTGATTGCTACCTTAAACCTCAACGGTGATTACTTGTCAGATGCATTGGCGGCTCAAGTGGGCGGTATTGGTATTGCTCCAGGGGCTAACTTATCTGACACTATCGCTTTGTTCGAAGCGACCCACGGCACAGCACCCAAGTATGCTGGTCAAGATAAGGTTAACCCAGGTTCTTTGATTTTGTCCGCTGAAATGATGTTGCGTCATTTGGGCTGGAATGAAGCCGCTGACCTTATTATTGACGGTATGAATGGCGCGATTCAGGCTAAGACTGTGACATATGACTTTGAGCGTTTGATGGAGGGTGCAACGTTATTGTCATGCTCCGAGTTTGGTGATGCAATTATCGCTAAGATGTAAAATACGTCAAAATGTTAAAAAGCTCGCTTCGGCGGGCTTTTTTTTTGGAATTTTAACCGCATATTATAAATACATCACAACTGTGACGGGATTTAGGTCGTATACTCACAGTAAATAGATATTCAATGCTTACCCAATGTGGCATTGAAAATGCATTTCAAATTTGAGTACATCATGCAAAAAGTTTTTACAGAAATCTCCGCTAGCAACGGGCAAGAAGATCAAGATAACGGCTTTGGTTTAGTGGTTGAGACCAGTAAGCCTGAATTGAAACCACCAAGTTTGTATAAGGTGGTGATGCACAATGACGACTACACTCCTATGGAGTTTGTCGTTCATGTGCTAGAGCAATTTTTTGGAATGGGTCGGGAAAAAGCGACTCAAATTATGTTGGCGGTTCACACTCAAGGTAAAGCAACCTGTGGTATTTTTACTAAGGATGTTGCTGAAACCAAGGCTTATTTGGTCTCTGAATATGCTCAAGAATGTGAACACCCATTGGTCTGCGATATAGAAGCGGCCGATTAAACCACGCAGATAAACTGCAGAGGTCTATTATGCTTAGTAAGAATCTTGAATTGACCCTTAACCAGGCGTTTCGTTTGGCGAGAGAGAGGCATCATGAATTCATGACGGTTGAGCATCTTTTGCTCGCATTGCTAGACAACGAAGAAGCATCGGTCGTTTTAAGAGCATGCGGAGCAGATTTAGCGATACTGGTGGATGACTTAAGTGAGTTTCTAGAGGCCACTACGCCGATTATTCCCGACGACCAAGAAGATAAAGAAACTCAGCCAACATTGGGCTTTCAGCGAGTTATCCAACGTGCGGTATTCCACGTTCAGTCATCGGGTCGACAAGAAGTTACTGGCGCCAATGTGCTCGTCGCGTTGTTCAGCGAGCAGGAAAGCCAGGCCGTATATTTCCTAAAGCAACAGCGCATTGCGCGTATTGATGTTGTCAATTTTATTTCTCACGGCATTTCTAAAACTGAAGACGAGTCTGAGGATTCTGCCGCTCCAAAAACTGAGCAAACCGACAGTGCTGATAGTGCAGAAGCATCCCCACTAGAAAGCTACGCTACCAACCTTAATGTTGAGGCAAAAGCTGGCCGTATTGATCCTTTAATTGGTCGTGATGATGAATTGCTTAGGGTCACTCAAATTCTTTCCCGCCGTCGTAAAAATAATCCCTTGCTTGTCGGCGAGTCGGGCGTCGGTAAGACCGCGATTGCCGAAGGACTGGCCAAGCGAATTGTTGATGGCGAAGTGCCGGAAGTGCTTGCAGATAATGTTGTCTACTCGCTTGATATGGGGGCTCTGTTAGCCGGCACTAAATACCGTGGCGATTTCGAGAAACGCTTGAAAGCGCTTTTGGCCGAACTTAAAAAGCGCAGCGGTTCAATCTTATTTATAGATGAAATTCATACCATTATCGGTGCAGGTGCAGCCAGTGGTGGCGTGATGGATGCGTCTAACTTGCTCAAGCCTATGTTGAGTTCCGGTCAGCTTCGCTGTATTGGATCGACAACTTTCCAAGAGTATCGAGGTATTTTTGATAAAGACAGAGCACTATCGCGTCGTTTTCAGAAGATCGATGTGATGGAGCCATCGGTGGACGACACTTACAAAATACTCAAGGGTCTCAAAACTCGCTTTGAAGAGCACCATGATCTTCGCTACAACGATAAGGCACTGCGGACAGCGGCAGAATTATCTGCTCGCTATATTACTGATCGATTTTTGCCTGATAAAGCGATCGACGTTATCGATGAGGCTGGTGCTGCTCAGCGCTTGCAGCCACCGAGTAAGCGCCGCAAAGTCATTGGAGCCAATGAAATTGAGGCAGTGATTGCCCAGATCGCAAGAATTCCGCCCAAGACTATTTCACGCTCAGATAAAGATGCCTTGATGAGCCTTGATGAAAACCTCAAGCGCGTTGTGTTTGGTCAAGATCAGGCGATTACTGCTCTCTCTACGGCGATTAAATTGTCTCGTGCTGGCCTTCAGCAGGGGCAAAAACCTATTGGTAGCTTCTTGTTCTCTGGCCCAACAGGTGTAGGTAAAACCGAGGTAAGCCGTCAGTTAGCAGAAATTTTAGGGTTGGAGCTTATCCGTTTTGACATGTCAGAGTATATGGAGCGTCATACTGTCTCTAGATTGATTGGTGCTCCTCCAGGATATGTTGGATACGATCAAGGCGGTCTGCTGACGGAAGCCGTGACAAAGCATCCCCATGCGGTTTTACTGCTGGATGAAATTGAAAAGGCACACCCGGAAGTGTTTAACCTGCTGTTGCAAGTGATGGATCACGGCACATTGACCGACAATAATGGTCGCAAGGCTGATTTCAGGAATGTGATTTTGATTATGACCACCAATGCCGGTGCTCAAATCATGAGTAGGGCTTCAATTGGTTTTACTACTCAAGACCATAGCACGGATGGCATGGAGGAGATTAAGAAGCTATTCACTCCCGAATTCAGAAATCGCCTCGATTCGATCATTCAGTTTGGCGAGCTACCCAAAGAAGTGGTCTTTACGGTACTGGATAAATTCTTGGTCGAGCTTCAAGTACAGCTCGATGACAAGGGTGTAACTATTGAAGTGGATGAAGACGCAAGAGACCTGCTGATTGAAAAGGGTTACGATCGAGCAATGGGTGCACGTCCCATGGCACGAGTGATTCAAGAGCTCATCAAGAAGCCATTGGCCGATTTGGTATTATTTGGTCCTCTCGCCAAGAAAGGCGGCATCGCGCATGTCTCCGTTAAAGACGGTGAGATCTTGGTAAGTGCTGAAGAAGAGGAAATGGAGCCCGCTTAAGCGGGCTCTATACCGTGCTTAGCGCGCGCGGTAAGTGATGCGACCTTTGGTCAAATCGTAGGGAGTGAGTTCAACGCGAACTTTATCGCCCGTTAGAATACGGATATAGTTTTTGCGCATCTTGCCCGAAATATGGGCAGTCACTACGTGACCATTTTCAAGACGTACACGGAAAGTGGTGTTGGGCAGCGTGTCAATGACTTCGCCTTCCATTTCAATATTGTCTTCTTTTGCCATTCGGCCGGCATCTCCATTCGATGATCTGTTTAAAAAGTGCGCGCATTTTGCCGTAAAACGCAGCAAACTGCAAAACCTATAGCAAAAATCTTATAAGTAAGGCTAGAAAAGCTAGGTAAGAGTCACCCAACGTTCATTTACTCGCACTTGGCAGGGGCGATATTCTATCTTATAAGCCATCTTTTGGCAGGCTTTAATCCAATACCCCAAATATAGGTAAGGTAGTTCTCTTTCGGCGCACAATTTCAGCTGAGTCAAAATAGCAAAGACACCAAGACTTCGCTTTTCGCAGGAAGGCTGGAAATAGGTGTATATTGCGGAAAGCCCGTCGTCCATAACATCGGTGACAGAGGCGCCTATCAGCTCACCATTGAGGCGATACTCAATAAAGTAGGTGACTCCCCATTCGCTGCTGAGAAAACTGTCAAATTGCTCTCTGCTGGCTGGAAACATATCTCCGTTTAGATGGCGTTGATTAATGTACTGCTCATATACTGCATAATGTTCATCGCGATTGATCACTGCACAAAAATTGACATCGATATCACGGTTTCTCTTTTCAATGCGGCGCATGCGGCGATTAGGGCTAAAGGTATTAACGATGGTTCGAATAGGTATACACGCTTCACAAACGCCACAGTGAGGGCGGTAAATATGTGAACCACTGCGGCGAAAGCCATTGCGCGACAACTGGCTATATATCTCGGCGTTGACCTTGTGATCAGGATCAATAAACAGCGTGCTCGCCTGCTGATCTTCAAGATAAGAGCAGGGGTGTGCGTCTGTAACGAAAAAGCGGATTCGAGTTTCGCTAACCGTCAAACTATCGCTCCTGTATCAATGCTCAAGGTCCAAGGGGCAACGAGATGGGGGATGTTAATAAACTCATTTAGCTTGCTTTTAAATTGCTGTCTGGAAATCTCGCTGGCACCCATTGAGCTTAAGTGGGGATTGCTAATCTGGCAATCAATCAAGCCAAAATTCCATGCTTCACACTGTTTAGCTAGAACAACAAAGGCGGCTTTACTTGCATCGGTAGTGCTTGAAAACATCGACTCGCCAAAAAATAGCTTACCTATTGATACACCGTATAAGCCGCCGACTAAGCTCTCGTCTTGCCATACTTCCAATGAATGGGCGAATCCTTGCTGATGGAGCTCACCGTAGGCATTTTTCATGTCATCGGTGATCCAGGTGTCTTCAGTGTAACTTCTGGGTGCACCGCAGGCATCGATGACCTGCGAGAAACATCGATCAAAGCTAAATTGGAATTCGCCTCGGCGAAAACGTTTTTTTAAACTGCGGGAAATGTGTATGTCGCCTGTAAACAAAACGGCGCGCGGATCAGGTGACCACCAAAGGATGGGCTGGTCGTCATCAAACCACGGGAAAATACCCTGCCGATAGGCGTTTAGTAACCTTTCGGCAGATAAATCTCCCCCCGCAGCTAACAAGCCATTTGGCTCGTCTAGCGCTGTTTCGATAGGGGGGAATTCGTCAGATTCAAGCCAGGGGATTAGGCTCATTCACCGTCCAAGAATTTCTCGGCATCTAATGCTGCCATACAGCCAAACCCAGCAGAGGTGATAGCTTGGCGGTAAACTTGATCGGCGACATCTCCAGCGGCAAACACCCCTGGAATACTAGTCATAGTTGCCATGCCATCTAAGCCGCTCTTAATTTTGATATAGCCATTATCCATGTCTAGTTGGCCCTCAAACATCTGAGTATTGGGTTTGTGACCAATGGCGATAAAGACACCCATTAACTCAAGATCTTGAGTACTGCCGTCTTGGGTGCTTTTCACACGCAAGCCGGTTACGCCCATATCGTCACCTAGAACCTCTTCGAGTGTGTTGTTCCAGAGAATAGTCACATTGCCATTTTTTGCTTTTTCAAACAGCTTGTCTTGTAAGATCTTCTCGCTTCGCAGGCTATCGCGACGGTGAATCAAAGTGACATGATCGGCAATATTAGACAGATAAAGTGCTTCTTCAACCGCGGTGTTACCACCGCCCACCACGGCAACTTTTTGGCCGCGATAAAAAAAGCCATCACAAGTGGCACATGCACTGACACCGCGACCTTTGAAGGCCTCCTCTGACTCAAGACCTAGATACATGGCCGAAGCACCCGTTGCAATGATCAACGCATCACAGGTATAGGTGGCCTGATCGCCCTTTAAAGTAAAGGGACGCTTACTAAGATCAGTGCTGTTGATATGGTCATTGACGATTTTAGTGTCGAATCTCTCGGCATGCTGATGCATGCGGACCATAAGGTCTGGACCTTGTAATCCTTCGACATCACCTGGCCAGTTATCGACATCAGTGGTAGTTGTCAGCTGACCGCCAACTTGAATACCCGTAATAATGACTGGATTTAAATTGGCTCGCGCGGCATAGATCGCTGCACTGTAACCCGCAGGGCCTGATCCTAGAATGATAAGAGGAAAGTGTTTTACATCGCTCATGTGGTAATATTCCGGAATAGTTTACGTTAGCAGCGAATCATAGAGGAAAATGGTTCGTAGAACAAAGGCAATATATGCTCAAAAGAAGAGCTAGGGCGAGGAAATGTCAGACGCAAATGACAGCGGTGTATCACGCCGCCTAACAGAGGGATTACTGATTGCCACGGTGGCCTTATGCGCCTTCGTAACCATTGCTTTGTTGACCTATTACAGTGGCGATCCCGGATACAACACTACAGGTACTGGCGGTGCGGTACGCAATGCAACGGGGAGTGCCGGGGCGTGGTTGGCAGATGTCTTGTTGTCGCTGTTTGGCTATTCTGCCTACTTGTTTCCTGGCCTGCTGGCACTTCGGGCGGTACTCATTTTTCGTGAAAAATATGATCCAAAATTATTCCATAAGCAAGCCTTCTTGCTCCGCACGCTGGGCTTTATTTTAATCATTGTTGCCACTACTTGTTTAAGCGCACTTCAAGCAAGCAGTGCACTGAGTGAGCTGCCTTATGGTTATGGTGGCTTTTTTGGTGAGCAACTAGCGACGTGGATCCTGGCTAATTTTGGCCTACTCGGCAGTCGGTTGATTTTGGTAACCACACTGCTGTTTGGTTTGACGATTTTTACTGATATTTCCTGGTTTAAAACCATGGAATGGATGGGGCGCAGAGTGATGATCGCTAGCCAGCGCTTTGCCCAGTGGTGGGCAAACCGTCAGCAGCGCTTGGAAGAACAGTCTCAGTTACAAGCGGTACAGGCGAAGCGTAAGGCAGTACTAGACAAGCAAACTGAAGAGGTAAAAAAGCGTACCCCGCCCAAAATAGCGCCTCCGGTTCAAAAAATTGAAGTTAGTAAACGAGTCGAGAAAGAAAAGCAAGCCACGCTGTTTAGCTCGGATGTGGTGGGTGACTTACCCGCGATTGGATTGTTAAACGGTAAGCATGCATCTTCGGATCAAGGCTTTTCTGAGGAAACACTTCAGGCTATGTCGCGCTTATTGGAACTCAAATTACGCGACTTTGGTATTGAGGCGGAAGTCGTTGAAGTACTACCAGGTCCAGTGATTACCCGATTCGAAATTCAACCCGCCGCCGGCGTCAAGGTAAGTAGAATCAGCAATTTAGCAAAAGACTTGGCGCGTTCTCTTGCTGTGATTTCGGTAAGGGTGGTAGAGGTAGTGCCCGGTAAGTCAGTGGTCGGCATTGAAATTCCAAACGAAAACCGTCAGGTCGTCGCTTTCTCTGAAGTGATAGCTTCAAAAGCTTACGAAGATTCTCGTTCAGTATTAAGTTTGGCTTTGGGTCATGATATTTCGGGTGAGCCAGTCGTTGTAGATTTGGCCAAAATGCCCCACTTGCTGGTGGCAGGTACAACGGGTTCTGGTAAGTCAGTAGGCGTAAACTCGATGCTGTTAAGTCTACTGTTTAAGTCTTCACCGGAGCAGGTTCGACTGCTCTTGGTCGACCCGAAAATGCTTGAATTAAGTATTTATGACGGTATCCCTCATTTGTTGGCGCCTGTAGTCACTGATATGAAAGACGCTGCCAATGGCTTGCGGTGGTGTGTTGGTGAAATGGAGCGTCGTTATAAATTGATGGCGGCGCTCGGTGTGCGTAATCTTGCAGGTTATAACCGCAAAGTTTCAGAGGCAGCAAAAGCAGGTGAGCCCATCAAGGATCCGCTGTGGAAACCGGCTGAACACTTTGAACCAGGTTTTGATCAAGCACCCGCGCCGGAGCTGCAGGAATTGCCTGCTATTGTCGTGGTGATCGACGAATTTGCCGACATGATGATGATCGTCGGTAAAAAGGTCGAAGAATTAATTGCTCGTATTGCGCAGAAGGCTCGAGCGGCAGGTATCCATTTGATTCTGGCTACACAGCGACCTTCGGTGGATGTGATTACGGGACTTATCAAGGCAAACGTACCAACCCGAATTGCTTTTCAGGTTTCCTCAAAAATTGATTCACGTACTATCTTGGATCAAGGGGGAGCAGAGCAACTTCTGGGGCAGGGCGACATGCTTTATTTACCCCCAGGCAGTGGTGTTCCTATTCGTGTTCACGGCGCTTTTGTTGCCGATGAGGAGGTTCACCGCGTTGTCGAAGACTGGAAAAAGCGTGGAACGCCAGAGTTTATTGAAGATATACTCGAGGGTGGAAGCAGCTCAGTTCCCATTCCTGGTTTCAGTAATGATGATGGTGAAAACGGCGACCCCGAAGCCGATGCCTTGTACGATGAGGCGGTGAGGTATGTGACCGAGTCTCGTCGCGCTTCTATTTCTTCTGTGCAGCGCAAATTACGCATTGGGTATAATCGCGCGGCACGTCTTATTGAAACCATGGAAGCGGCTGGTGTCGTTTCTGAAATGGGGCACAACGGTAGTCGCGAGGTCCTCGCGCCGCCCCCAGTGGAGTAGACCATGCCCATAAAAATGCTCTTTATATGTTTGTTGGCTTTGCCTGTTTGGGCTGATGAGGCAGATCAGTTGCATCAGCACTTGGCTGCAGTAACCGCTTTATCTGCTAATTTTTCACAGCAACAATTTGACGAAACAGGTCAACTCATTGATGTCAGTACGGGCTCTATGGCTCTGCAAAAACCGAATTTAGTTCGATGGCATATTGAGGATCCCTTTGAACAGGTTTTGATTGGTGATGGTCGTTGGTTGTGGCAACACGATGTCGAATTAGCACAAGTGGTGCGCCGGCCTTATCCCTCGGATACTAGTCAAACCCCGCTACTAGTTTTCAACGAATCGCTTGAGTCGCTCAATCTCAACTATCAAGTCAATATGAATGATGCACAGTGTTTCGTGTTGAGCCCAAACGACACAACTAGCTTGTTTGCAAGCATGACGCTTTGCTTCGACGATCAAGTATTGAGTGAGTTTTCTATGCTGGATGGATTCGGTCAATTGACCAAGGTGTCATTGCGCGATGTCACTTCCGGTGCCCCTATGGCTGAGGAGTTTCTTTTTATGCTTCCGGACGATGCTGAATTGATCATAGACGATGGCAATGTTCGCTGAATTCGAAAAAGAGCAGGGGTACCGACCATTAGCTGATCGCGTCCGGCCGAGAAATTTAGATGAATATATTGGCCAACAGCATATTCTGGGAGCCGGTTGTGCGCTTCGGACCGCGCTAGAAGCGGGCAAGCTTCACTCGATGATATTTTGGGGGCCGCCAGGGGTAGGGAAAACGTCACTGGCGAGACTCATTTCGACCTTAAGCGATGCCCGGTTTGAAACGTTATCGGCGGTATTGAGTGGCGTCAAAGATATTCGTGCTGCTGTCGATGCCGCCAAACATGCCCGCCACATGAGTGGCCAAGCGACGGTGCTCTTTGTCGACGAAGTTCATCGTTTTAACAAGTCTCAGCAGGATGCTTTTTTGCCTTTTGTGGAAGATGGCACGGTGGTTTTTATCGGCGCGACTACTGAAAATCCTTCTTTTGAGCTTAATAGCGCGCTGTTGTCTCGTGCTAGGGTTTATACCCTTAAAAGTCTTAGTGATGACGACCTACTACGTTTGTTAGATCAAACCCTTTGTCACCCGAAGGCAGATCTGCATCACGAGCCGGTAACGATTTTGCCAGAACAGCGTCAACAGCTTGTTGCTGCCGCAGATGGTGATGCTCGTAAATTGCTCAACCTACTTGAGGTGGCTGTTGATCTTGGGGTTGATGGGCCCGAAGGAAGAACGATTGATGCCCATGTCGTAGAGCAACTTTTAAGGCAATCATTACGCCGATTTGATAAGGGTGGCGATGTTTTTTATGACCAAATTTCCGCCTTACACAAGTCAGTGAGAGGAAGTGCGCCTGATGCTGCTCTTTACTGGATGATCAGAATGCTTGATGGCGGATGTGATCCCCTTTACATTGCTCGTCGCCTGGTTCGAATGGCCAGTGAAGATATTGGGAATGCTGACCCAAGGGCGTTGAGTGTAGCCATGTCGGCATGGGATAGTGTGGAAAGGTTGGGTCTGCCAGAGGGTGAATTGGGTCTAGCGCAGGCCGTTGTATACCTTGCCAGTGCGCCTAAAAGTAATGCCGTTTATAGCGCTTATAAAACAGCGCGCGCACTCGTGGCCAGTCAGCCGAGCTATGAGGTACCTATTCATCTACGCAACGCGCCCACCCAATTAATGAAGTCATTAGATTACGGTGCAGAGTATCGCTATGCCCACGATGAGCCTGACGCTTATGCCGCCGGGGAAAATTACTTTCCAGAGGCATTGGCAAATCAACAGTTCTACTTTCCGGTTGAACGAGGTTTAGAATTAAAGATAAAAGCTAAGTTAGAACACCTGCGCGACAGCGATAAAAACAGTACAATACAACGTTATCCGTCGAAGGAGAGTCGTTAGTTATGCATCACTGGCTATTTATTGCATTAGGCGGAGCACTGGGTGCAGTTGGACGTTATGCCGTGTCTAATGCCATCAATAGTGTGTGGTCATTTAGTTTTCCTTTGGCGACTTTGATCGTGAATGCTGCGGGATCTTTTTTAATGGGCTTAATGTTCGTTATCATTGTTGATCAACAGCATTTAACCGCTGAATGGCGCAGTGTAGTGATGGTTGGAATGCTGGGGGCTTTTACCACGTTTTCGACTTTTTCACTGGAAACCGTGGTGTTGCTTCAACGCGGTGAGGTTTTGACGGCGATTAGTTATACCGTAATTAGTGTGACGCTATGTATAGCAGCGACATGGTTAGCTATTTCAATTTGTAGAGCACTTTTATAAGCAGTTTGCATTTTTAGAATCAATAAGGACACCCTATGTTAGACCCCAAGTTGTTGCGCACCGACCTAGATAATGTCGCTGAAAAGTTAGCGGTTAAAGGCTATGCCCTAGATAAGTCTCACTATGCTTCACTAGAGAGTCGCCGTAAGCAAGCCGATGTCGAATCGCAAGAATTACTTGCTGAGCGCAAGCGCGTTTCAAAGAAAATTGGCGAGTTGGTGCAGTCGGGTATGTCGCCACAAGAGGCTAAAGCTCAAGTCGATATCGAGTTACAGCGCATTGCTGAAAACATCCAGCGCGCTACTGATGAGGCCACTGCAGTACAAAATGAATTAAACGACTTGTTGATGTCGATTCCTAATGTGCCTCATTCATCTGTTCCGGAGGGAGCCAGCGAGGATGACAATATAGAGGTTCTTACCTGGGGAGAGCAGCGCACCTTTGATTTTGAGCCGCGTGACCATGTCGATCTTGGTGAAGGTCTAGGTCAACTTGATTTTGAAACGGGTACTAAAATTACAGGTTCGCGTTTTGCGGTGATGCGCGGTGGCATAGCGAGACTTCATCGTGCATTGGTACAGTACATGTTGGATACCCATGGTGTTGCTCACGGTTACACCGAAGTGAACGTGCCCTATATCGTTAACGCTGAATCACTCCGCGGCACTGGCCAACTGCCCAAATTTGAAGAGGATCTTTTTAAATTACAGGGCGATCATGAGTTTTACCTTATCCCCACAGCAGAAGTGCCGGTCACCAATATTGCCCGCGACACTATTTCGGAACAAGTACCCTTGAAGTTTGTTTGCCATACGCCATGTTTCCGTTCAGAGGCTGGCAGCTCGGGCCGAGATACCCGCGGTATGATTCGTCAGCACCAGTTTGAAAAAATTGAGTTAGTACAGTTAGTACCCGCCGATCAATCAGAACAAGCACTTGAAGAGCTTACAGGCCATGCCGAGGCTATCTTGCAAGGTCTCAATCTTCCCTACCGGAAAGTTGTGTTGTGTGGGGGTGATCTAGGCTTCTCAGCCCATAAAACCTATGATTTGGAAGTATGGCTCCCTGGCCAGCAAAAGTTTCGTGAGATTTCCTCTTGTTCTAATTTTGGCGATTATCAGGCACGCCGTATGATGGCTCGTTGGAGAAACCCTGAAACAGGTAAGCCCGAACTCCTTCATACCTTGAATGGTTCAGGTTTAGCTGTGGGACGAACTCTGGTAGCAATACTCGAAAATTACCAGCAGGCCGACGGAAGTGTCACTATTCCAGAGGCTCTTCGCCAGTATATGGGCGGTGCTGAAACCCTTTAGTATCGCTATGGATTTGACGCCGATATTTGCCCGTCTAGAGGGGCAGCCGGTACTACTTGTTGGCGCCGGTCTTGTGGCAAAACGCAAAGCAGCCGCGCTCGCTCGAGGCGGAGCAAAACTGATTGTTGTCGCACCTGAGGTATGTGAGGAAGTAGAGGCTTTGGTTGATAATTACGGCGGTGAAATTCACCGTTGTTTTTATGCTGAGCAATTTTTGGATGGCGTGCGTTGGGTGGTTGCCGCGACAGATGATGCAGCAATTAATTTGTTGGTTTACCAGCATGCTGCAGCTAGAGGTCTTTTGGCCAATATTGTCGATCGACCCGACTTAAGCGATTTTACTCTGCCTTCAGTTGTACATCGAAGCCCCCTAGTGATCGCTATTGGTAGCGGCGGGGCTTCACCTGTTTTAACACGCCTTATACGGAGTCGTATTGAGTCTGCCATCCCCGCTAGTTTTGGTCAGCTAGCACAGTTGATGGCCAAGTTTCGCGAGCGTGTCAAACTGCGTCTAGATAGCTTAGATGCTCGGCGCCGGCTGTGGCAAAACGTGGTCGATGGTCCTGTTGCAGAGGCCGTTTTTAGTAGCAATCCCCAGTTGGCCGAGCGTCTTTTGTTGGAAAATATCGAGGCTGTTGCCAATCAAACCGCGATGCAAGGCGAGGTATTTTTGGTGGGTGCGGGGCCGGGCGATCCTGATTTGCTCACCATCAAAGCTTTGCGTTGTATGCAGTTAGCCGATGTCGTGTTGTATGACAATTTAGTGTCTGATGCCATTTTAGAAATGACACGGGCTGATGCGGAACGCATTTATGTCGGCAAGCGGGCAAGCAACCATGCCATGCCCCAGGAGCAGATCAATCAACGCTTGGTTGATCTCGCCAAGCAGGGTAAAAGAGTGCTGCGCTTAAAGGGGGGAGACCCATTTATTTTTGGACGTGGTGGTGAAGAGATTGATCTGCTTGCCCAACACAGTATTCCTTTCCAAGTCGTACCAGGTATCACCGCGGCCTCAGGGTGTGGAGCCTATGCAGGTATTCCCTTAACGCATCGCGATTGTGCTCAGTCGGTACGATTTATAACGGGTCACTTGGCGCGTGAGGACAGTGAACTGCCTTGGCATGAGCTAGTGCAGCCTCAGCAGACTGTGGTTTTCTATATGGGGCTGCTTGGGCTGCCTAAAATTGTAGAACAGCTTTTACTGCATGGTCTTCCTCAGCATCATCCTATCGCTTTGGTCGAGAAAGGCACGACGCCAGAGCAACGAGTTGTCTGCGGCACACTTGCCGATATTTTGGCAAAAGTTTCAGCCGCAGGGGTGGTTGGGCCCACCCTAACTATCATGGGGGATGTGGTTGATCTGCGTAAAAAACTACAGTGGTTCGACGTGGAATCGTAACGACAGACCTAATGGTCTATAGTTATAGATATGCGGAGGCAAACCTTATGACCCAGTTAAACCCCCCAGTACTCCCACCCAACGCGACTTCGCCCCCGGGCCGACCTTTAAAGCCTTATCGATCGCGGCGTATACAGCCAACAGGTGAGCACGGCCACACAACACCCCAGCAACCCAGCAAGCAGCAAAATAATCCTGAAGAAGATCAGGGTGAGCAGCATATCGATATCGAGGTTTAAGGTAGCTCACAGTAAGGTAATCTAAGGCTGCTTGTATTTAGGCGGATTAAGGTGGGCAAATTTACTGAGACATATTGTCGATTTTGATACACTAATGTTTTGTTCAGGATGTCTATTGCGATGATTTACCGCCTTCTAGCTCTGCTGTTGTCTCTTTTACCTGCGACCTCACATGCGGCATTTATTGATTATTTCAAAGACGAACGTGGCGAAACAATTTGGCAGTACGTAGCCAATTTTACTGGTGGTGTACTGATCATCTTACTGGGTATTGCCTGTGTTGTTTTGATATTGGTACAGCGTCGTGTGAGTAAAGCCAATGCCAAATTACACGAGATGCACGAGGTTCTTGAACAGCGAGTTCGAGAGAGAACAAAAGATCTGCAAGAGACGACCGATCAACTTAAGTTTTCTGAAGGCTATATTCGAGATATTGTTGAATCGATGCCACTATCGGTCATCGGTTTGGACAAACACCGCAAAGTAACTCGCTGGAACGAGCACGCTGCTAAATTAACTAATGTGTCACAGGACCAGGCTATTGGCAGAGACCTCTGGGATGTCTACCCCACGATTAGCCTAAATCAACGCCAGTTAGAAGGTGTTATCGCCCAACGAAATACCATTGATATTAAACATAGTCAGAGAGGTCGTTTTTACTACGACATTACTGTCTACCCGCTGAGCGATATCGATAATGGCGGTATCGTTATCCTGATTCATGACGTGACAGAGCGTATCATTGCTGAAAATATGCTGGTACAGCGCGATAGAATGTCCACTATGGGTGAATTTGCTGCGAGTATGGCGAGGGATATAGATTTTCCTTTACAGGCGCTGGCCCAAGACATCAATACCGTCGCTGAGGAGATTCAGGATCAGGGGAGTCAGGTTGAACAATTGCACGATGCCGTGGGGCGTATTGAGCAAGCTAGAGCGGTGATCTCAAACCTTTTGAGTTTTGCTGCAAGAGGTGAAAGCGAAATGCATCCAGTGGATGTCAGGGAGTTGGTAGATCACAGTATTGAACTAGGCGGAGAGCTTTTAGAAGAGCCAACTGGACTAGGTTTTAAGCAAGTGAGCATCGTGAGAAATTATGAGTCGCCACTACCCAAATTGCTGTGCGCTGGCACTGAGTTACAGCAAGCGATTCTGGGAATCTTCAGGCATAGTCTTCGAGCTATGGCAAACAATGGCGCAGATAAGCCCGCCGAAATTCAAATAGAGATCATGGAGTGCTACGAGGCTATTTGGATAAGAGTACACCACAATGGTAGAGGGCTTACCGGTGATCAGCAGCAGCAAATTTTTGAACCATTTTTCCTCAATGATCAAAGTGAGGATTCTAGCTGTCTACCGCTATCTTTCAGCCATTACATTATCTGTGAACGTCACAAGGGACAAATAGCGGTCACCTCAGATTTAAATCTAGGTACGACATTCCATATTCAAATCCCGCTCGGCATGGGCACAATAACCCCGTAACATAAAAATTTCAAAATACTGTTTGTTTGTACAGTATTATGTGTTTAGAATAGAACGTATTGTAATCATAAGCCCAAGAGAAAAGTCGGAGATGATCATGGATTCTAATAAGCAACAAGCGTTAAAAGCGGCCCTCACACAAATTGAACGCCATTTTGGTAAAGGCACCGTAATGCGCATGGGAGATCGCGAGCAAGTCGCGATTCCGGCAGTATCTACCGGATCTCTTGGCCTCGATATCGCCTTGGGTGTGGGTGGCTTGCCACGTGGACGTATCGTAGAAATTTATGGTCCAGAATCATCGGGTAAAACAACGCTAACCTTGCAAGCGATTGCCGAGTGCCAAAAGGCGGGCGGAACGGCAGCGTTCATTGATGCTGAGCACGCACTTGATCCAATCTACGCTGAAAAACTTGGCGTTAATGTCGATGACTTAATTGTTTCTCAGCCCGATACTGGAGAACAAGCACTTGAAGTTGCTGACATGTTAGTGCGTTCTGGTGCTATTGATATTATCGTTATCGACTCGGTGGCCGCATTGACACCTAAAGCAGAAATCGATGGTGAAATGGGTGATCACCACGTAGGTTTGCAAGCACGTTTGATGTCACAAGCACTTCGTAAGATTACCGGTAACATAAAAAATAGTGGTTGCTTGGCGATATTTATTAACCAAATTCGCATGAAAATTGGGGTTATGTTTGGTAACCCTGAAACGACAACAGGCGGTAATGCACTCAAGTTTTATTCCTCGGTTCGCTTAGATATTCGTCGTATAGGCTCGGTAAAGGATGGTGAAGAGATCATTGGTAATGAGACGAGAGTAAAGGTTGTTAAAAACAAAGTTGCTCCACCCTTTAAGCAAACAGAGTTTCAAATTCTTTACGGCAAAGGCATCTATCGCCTCGGTGAGGTTATAGACTTGGGTGTAAAAGAAGGACTAGTCGATAAGGCTGGTGCTTGGTACAGCTACAAAGGGGATAAGATTGGTCAAGGTAAAGCAAATGCAGCGCGTTATCTTGATGAGCGTCCAGAGCTAGCGAAAGAGATTGAAGATCAAATTCGCGCTCGTTTACTCGTCCCAAGTAAGCCTAAATTAGTTGAAGAGCCTGAAGCTGACGCGGATGTTGCAGGATAATACCGATACAACGCCGCGTGATATTCGCCATGCGGCAATGGATTTACTCGCTCGTCGCGAGCATTCGCGACGAGAACTTTCAGAAAAGTTATTTCGCCGATTTCCTTTTCAACAAACTATCGATGAGCAATTGGATCGCTTAGAGCAAGATGGCTTGCTATCCGATGAACGCTTCGTAGAGTCTTTTGTTAACTATCGCTATAACAGCGGTAAAGGTCCCCTAAGAATTCTTCAAGAGCTTAAGCAGAAGGGCATTGATCAAGAGCTGATAGATGCTTATGTTGATCCCAAAGAAGAACACTGGCGAGAGTGTGCTCAGCAAGTTCTGCAGAAAAAATTTGGTGTCGACAAAGCGAGTAGTCCTGCTGAAAAAGCGAAGCGAGCCAGATTTTTGCAATACCGTGGGTTTACGTCTGAGCAAGTCTTTCGATTGCTCTAATGGTGGTGTGATGGCTGTCTTTCATTGAGGGGAGGGAGGCAATCACGTTCTGCAAGTACTTGTTTAATGGCTGACTTTAACTGCGGCACGTTTGCACTTTTATACATATCTAGCAGTTTTCTACTGCAAAGTTCATTAAGTTCATTGATTCTCATGTTCATATCTTTTGTTTTCCAGACTATTTGATCTCAGTGTACGGTTTAAATAAGACACTGTTATTACAATATTAACCATAGAGTAAATATGTATATAATCAACCGCATTTAAAATATTCAGCTTGGGTTAAGTTTGAATGCTCTATTCTATCTATTCATTACCCTATTAAAGAGGTCTGTATGACATTGAAGAAATTAAAAACGAACCTATTGCTTGTGACTATTGTTGGGATGGGGGTATTTTCTGGACATAGTATGGCTAATCATCATCTCGAGGGTGGTAAGCCAGGCAAAGGCTCGATGATGGTTGAAAAATTACAGCTCGATGCAGAACAAGCGAAACTCTACCAGCGGATGCACGATGCAAAGCACCGTGATGATCGGCGTGCACGAAGAGACTTAAACATCGAATTAAGGCAGTTAGCGGAAGATGAAGTCTTTGATAGCGAAAAAGCGACTATGTTGGCTGAGGCAGCTGGCCGTGAATTAAGTCAAAAGACCTATCAACAGGCACTGGCAATGCATAGCTTTATTCAAAGTTTAACCCCAGAGCAGCGAGCCAATTTTGACGCGATGCATGAGGAAAAAAAGGGGCGTTCTACTAACAAGTAAGCCTTTCAATTTAGCATTAACATGACGGCTGTGGGGTGAAACGAGGTTAAATGCTCAGTGATGTTGCCCGAACTGTTTAGAGAATTGATCTCTTAGGTTAAGTATGAACAGGGCTTAATCATTCACGCCGGGCCTGGCCTTGTGATAGGCGTAATAAGCCCACAGCAGTCTAGCGGCGATCGCTCTCCATGGACTCCAGGCACTGGCAATTTGGCGCATTTGTGAAAGCTTGGGCCGGCTGGGCAGATCCAACAGCAACCTTGCTCCCTCCTGCAGTGCTAAGTCATTATGCGCGAAAACATCGGCGTGGCCGAGCGAAAACATGGCATATATCTCTGCTGTCCACTCTCCAATCCCTTTAACTTGAGTGAGGGTCTCGATTACCTCGGGGGTTGTCATTTCCCGAAGGGCCAAAAAATCAATATTTGCATCCACAAGTGAGCGAGCGTAAGAGATTTTTTGTTTTGATAAACCCAAGCTGCGAAGTACCTCATCGCTACTGTGGTTGATTGCCTGCGGTGATGTAACACCAGCATCGACTAGCCGTTGCCAAATAGTGCTTGCCGCTGCAACACTGAGTTGCTGGCTTACAATCGCTGATAGTAAGCGCTCAAAGCCATCGTCATGCCGCCTGAGATCCAGTGATGGGCAGACGTCTACAACCGAGGAGAATTTAGGTTCTAGGCGACATAACTGTTGAACGCCCTCGTCGAGGTCATCGTAGTTTGCAATGATACGAGGGCGTGTTTCCATCACAGTTTGTGATGAGTGTAATCAGCGGCAACTTTGTCAGCATTACCTGAATGACTAATGACAGCGGCGCTGCGACGCTCAGGCGTCAGATATTGGTTCGCTACACGCTGCAAATCGTCAATGGTGACCGCCACTATTCTCTGGCGGAAACGACGTCGTTGCTCATCATTGCGATCAAACAATAGGTTCTGGAAGGCTTGCTTCGCTTCTCCTGCAGGGGATCCTGGTTTATCCATGCCGCCAATGACTCCCAGTACTGCTTCCTCAAGTGATTGAGGGGTGTGCTCGGTATTTTGAAGCCACTGCAAAGATTTTTCAAAATCTTCCAAGGTTCCCTCGATACGTGGATCTCGGTAGCTAAAGAAACGGAAGGTAGCAATGCTCGAATCTTGACTCGCTCCACCGCCATAGGCACCGCCTTGTTCACGAATTGCCCTGTGCAAATAACCATTGCGTAGGAATGGCCCTAGCACGCTCAGTGGAGCTGCATCTGGGTGATCAACGGGGACTGTTTCGTAGGCGACAGCACAGAAATTGACCTGCGTATTAGTCATCCATAATTGGTTGTGGGGCTGGTGGTCGGCATTGAGTGAAAGTAATGTATCGCCACTGCCATCGGGGGTCCCTTGCATCCAAAAATCCTCAATAACCTGTTGGCAGGTGGCGCGATGTTCCGCTTCACAAACAAGCAAAATGCGACGTGATTGAGTAATGATTTTTCCGTGAATGGCCTCTAGTTGTTTCGCAAAGGCTTCAAGCTCAGCCTGATCGTCAAGACGTTTGTCGAGAGCTTTGACAAATTGTATGCCGGGCAGACCGCTGACGCGGTTGCTCGCTTCAGCGGCAGGGCTAAAGCCTGCCGATGCCGCCATCATTGCCAAAATATGACCATTGCCGGTGACACTTTGTTCTTTGCGAGCGCGTGTTTGAGCGACTAGCTCACGAATTCTGGACAATTCGTCAAAGCGGACATTGTGCATGGTTTCGTGCATTAGTGCGTTCATGGCTGAATGATTTCTAAGCAGCGATTTAGCCGATAAGACAAAGTAAGCTGAGATGGCATTAACATCATCCACTGCGCCTCTTACACTGCTGAACGCATTGATGCCACCGCACACGGCCGACTGCCAAGCCTGAGTTTCACGATAGTCTTTTTGACCAACACCAAGCTCGGTTAATGCTTGAGTATAGAAAGGTAGAATAGCGAGTTCGTCATCATTAAGTTCAGGAAGTGGTACGACGAGTTGCTCATAGCAAATACCATTTGTGCCTGCTTCATAGACATGGATTGGGAGGGTATCTGATCCCTTGATATCACCATGAAGAATTCTTATGTCAGCTGGAATATCATCGAGTGTGACTTTAGGCAAAATACTGTCGTCGTCTACACTTTCTTGACGGCTTTTGAGAGCATGGCTTTTTTCAATAATTGCCGCTTTGTCACTGTCGCTTAATTGGCTTTGGATAGCGGCCAATCTCTCGGCTTCTAAACGTTCTTTTTCTCCGGCCAGCTGGGTATCTGGAACGAGCGTTAGGCGGACGCGATGAGAGTTATTGAGTAATAAATTACGGGCTAAGGATTTAATATATTCAGGGTCTTGAATATCTTGACGCAGTTTTTCCAGAGTATCTTCGATATCCAGTACTGCCATGATATCGCCATCGTGGGTGGCAGCCGTCAGTGTTTGCAACATGATCTGCAGGCCATAGGGATAGCCGTCTCCACCAATCTCACGTTGGTGCAGTTCAAGTTGATGAAGTACCGCTTCAACATGCTCCTGTGGAACGCCATTATTGGCGACATCTTCAAGCACTTGTAAAATCATTGCTTCAATGGCATCGCTATCTTCAGCGCGGCAGCCTTCTAAACCGCAAACAAATATGAGCTCCCTATTAGAGTCTTCAAGACCACACAACGGTGATGGCGCATCACCGAGATTGCTGCTTTCCAACGCGTGTTGTAAAGGAGAGCCAGAATTGTCTAACAAAACGCTTGATAGCAAGTTAGCAGTAAACAAATCCTCCAATTCAGCACTTTTGCCAAGAAGCCAGCCTAGTACCACGTGGCTCTTATTATCGAGTCCTCCCTCTTCGCCTTCTTCTATAGCGTAGGGGCGAATCACTGCTTTCGGATGAGCGAGACGTGGTTCATCATCGACGGAAAATCGTGTGCTTTGTTCTGGGAAGCGATGTAAGACTTGTTGCTCGAATTTAAGGTGGTGATCTTGGGCAGGTATGTTGCCAAATGTCATGAAAATGGCATTACTTGGATGATAGTGACTTTGATAAAAGTCTAATAATTGTTCATAGCTTAGATTAGGGATGTCTGCCGGTTCACCGCCACTGTTGTAGTGATAGGTGGTTTCGCTGAACAGTTCTTCGCACATGGTATGCCAAAGGATCGAGCTTACCGAACTCATGGCTCCTTTCATCTCATTGTAAACAACGCCTTTATATACAAGATCGCTCTCGGGGTTGTCAGTTTCTGAGAATTCTATGCGGTGACCTTCCTGTGCAAAGTCTAACTCATGTAAGCGTGAAAAAAACACCGAATCTAAGTACACATCGAGTAAATTATTGAAGTCCTTATTGTTCTGACTGGCAAAAGGATAGGCCGTCCAGTCACTGCTCGTGAAAGCATTCATAAAGGTGTTCAACGATCGACGTATCATCATGAAAAAGGGATCGCGTACTGGATATTTTTCACTGCCGCAGAGCACAGTGTGCTCCAGAATATGAGCAACTCCAGTGGAGTCTTTAGGCAGGGTTCTCAGCGCAACCAAAAAAACGTTTTCGTCGCTTTCACTGGCAAAATGGTAGTGGTCCGCGCCGGTATTACGATGTCGATAGTGTTCGACGGTAATGGCTAAGTTTTCAACAGTACTCTGCCGGATGAGTTCAAAGTTTGTGTTCGCGCTGCAATTCATTAATGCTTTTCCTTTTATCAAGCTGGATATTGTAGCAAGGCCACAGGCCATTCTCTACTTAATACGCAGACTCAATAAGAGTTGATGGATTAATTGGCCGTAAACTGAGAAAGGGGTATCCGATAAGCTTGGCGCCACCATTTGCCTGTGACATAAACTGCATTTTCATCGGGTATAAACACGATACCATTTAATACGTCGCCACCACGATTTTGTTCATGTTGGCTAATGTTGGTTAAATCGAGTCGCCTTTCAATCGCGCCACTGGTTGGATCGATAATGACGATAGTGTTTGTCAGCCAAATATTGGCCCAAATTTTATCATTTACCCACTCTAGCTCATTCAGTAGATTTACTTCCACACTGTTGGCTTTTACGTTCAAACGGCGGACTTCGTCGAAGTTTTCAGGGGTAAACCAACGAATAATAGAGCTACCATCACTGAGAATGAAGTGATTGTCTGGGGTGCTAGCCAGTCCCCACGCTTCACCCTTAAAGCGGCTGGTTGAAATGATAGTGAGATCTTTTTTATTTATTGAGGCAATCAGTTGGTTTTTCCAAGTCAGCAGTCTCAATGCCCCGTCAACCTCTGCAATCCCCTCTGCAAACCATTGTTGAGGTAAGCTTTTCTCCTGGATGACGTGCCAGTTTTCAGCTTGTAGCTGGTAGATTTTTGACTGGTTGTACTGACCACAACTTAGCCAAATTGAATCGCCTGCTAAGCTAAGGCCCTGGGTAAAACATGCGTTAGGTAAAGGTTTAGAACGATCAATAACAGGCTGAATAGTGCTGAATGCGTTGGCTTGTATAGCCATAAGGGTGGCGCCACAAATGACTAGCCAGTGGAGGGAACTAAATAGTAAGCTAATTTTCTTGAGCCAAAACGAAGGTTTGAGCTTCTTGAATGGCGTTGCGGACAGACTCTCGCATCTTGAGAGTTTCTTCAGTTGAGCTGAAAAAGGCCATATCGACATTGTGGCGAATATACTTTGCTGGAAGTTTATTAAGAGCAATGCATGCTATATCCGTTAAGGTATTGGAATCAATATTGTCGGCAGTATTTTCTCGAATCATTTCAAAGACAAGAGTCTCATAATAATTGTGAATCGGTTCCGCATCATCTTTCAAATTTCTGTAGCGTACAAACATTGTATTTCTCCAAAAGTTGTCACACTAAACATATGTCACGTTGACTCATTGGTCAAAATGTAAGCGGCTTATTTTTGATAATAGATCGCAATAAAAAGCGGTTAGGGTTCAATGCCATTTGCAGGCTTAGGGGAAGAACAGGGCCTTCACCAGCGATAGTTGAGGCAAGATGCTCTGCACAAATTGGTGCATATGCAAGGCCTTTGGAGCCTAGCCCCTGAAAACAATAGGCGCCTTTTAAATAGCTGTTAGATATCGCCGCGGACAGTGTGGCATCCTTACCTAAATGGGCGAAATCTTGCTGGAATAAATAAGGATCAACAAGGTTGCCTACGAGGGGAAGATAGTCTGGACTTGTGCCGCGATAAGCAACTCTACCCGATAAGGTATGGGGTGCAGGTAGGTCTTCAGCAATGACTGGTAAGGCTGTTTTTAAATTGTCTAAATTGTTCTGATGGTCTTCATCGCGAAGCGAGTCGTCGAAAAGCCCCAAGTTAAAGCTGGCCCCTATACAATGAGTATTGTCCATCGCTGGCGCTAAATAGCCCTTGTCGCATATCGCCATCGCTAGCTTGCTCAGCTTGGGTTGATGTTGAAGATGGCTCACTTGGCCACGAATGGGTTTTATTGGCAGGTACCTAGTAAGATCGTGACCGCTACAGCCGCTCGCTATGACGACGGCGTCAAACGTGTCGTTACAGATTAACCAACCATCGTTGTCACGTGCAATGCTTTCAACTGGGGAGGAAAGTCTGGTTTCAATTTTGTTTTGTGTCAGGGCTGCTTTACAAAAGGCTCTTGGATAAAGCCAACCACCCGCGCGAACAAACATCGCGGGTTTAGAGATGTCTATTCCCGCCTTTTGGCTTATGTCATGTGCCGTGTGAAATGAAACAAAGTGTTCATCGCCGGTGAATGCCTGTTGTAATTTTGGATTTTCTTTATCGAGTAAATGTGCCACTCCACACATCGCGCCATCTATGCCATCCTTTAAATATCCATGATCAAACCAGGATTGATAATATTGAGAGGCAAAGTGCAGGGCGCTTGTGACAAAACGAGCTGACAGTTCGTCACGGTGTGAGAGTTTGCCATAAATAACGCCTTGTAAATTGCCAGAGCCATGACTGGCCACTGTGTTAGCGCCATCAAAGACCACAACGGTAAGGCCTTTTTTTGCAAGGGCGTTTGCGATAGTGGCCCCTGCGATACCTGCTCCTATGACAGCAACTTTCTTGGCCGCCGGTTGTTTAGGGGGTAAATACCACGCAGCGTTGTGGTTTTTAATGTTTTGTACTGAGCCACCATTAGGGCTTTTCATTATGCCGCAAAGCATCTCTCGCTTGCCGCCAAATCCTGTAACTTTTTCTACCTCAAAGCCCGCATCAATAAGTTGGCGTCTAACGTTCGAAGCTGCAGTAAAGGTGGAAAATGTGGCGTTATTCTGACTGAGTTCAGCCATCGCTCGAAACAACGAAGGCTGCCACATTGCGGGGTTTTTACTGGGTGAAAACCCATCTAAAAACCACGCGTCGACAAATGGATGATCGCCCTTGTAATCATTGTGTAAGCTGCGATGAAGCTCATCTAGGGCGGTGCTAATATCACCAAATGCCAGATGCAACTGCACCTGACTTCCCAAGTTGCAGACGTATTGTCCCGGGAATATGGGGGGATAGGCTGCCTGCCAACTGGCTGCGATGTCGGCTAGACGGGGCCAATGTTGGTACGCGCGTTTTAAATCGTCGAGGGTAAGCGGGTGTTTTTCAATAGAGATAAATCTTAGCCGTGCATTGGGTGGCGCATGGCGCTGCCAAAGTTCCAGTGTCAGTGAAAAATTGAGACCCGTACCAAAACCGGTTTCTACAATGGTAAATACGCTAGACGCCTTGTTTTCAAGCGCATGGAAACGATCGGCTAAACAATTGTGTTGTAAAAAGACATATTCGCTTTCAAGCAAGCCATCTTTTAAGGAAAAATAAAAGTCACCATAGTCGATGGATAGTGGTGTGGCGCTGTCATCCCAGTCTAATTTTGCTGTGTCTATAGGCTTCATAAGGTCGTTTGTTAAAAGTGCGATTATAACGCATTGGCTTTGGTAGGTGATTTTAACGGTCTAGGCATAGACATTTTTTTCTCGCTCGGTAGACTTGCCACCATTAGATCATTTTGAGGTAACTATGGCCAACGTCGACAACACCACTATGGATACAAAGCATTTATTGACTGCAATGATCAATTTGCTGCATCGGACTATCGTAGATTCTAATAGAACTCAGGCCAAAAAGATTTTTGCTAGCCTTTCTGATAAGCGTGTAGTTGGACTAGTTAGACTCAAAATGGAAAGTGGCAATACTCTCGATACTGAGCTTTCCCTAAACGCTGACGAGTTTATCGGCGAGCTAAAATTCGGTGTGTTTCGAAATGCCTTGAGCGCTTGGATGGCCAATGCTATCGATGTTTGTAAGCGCGATGAAGAATTACCCGTGATGTTCAACGATCAACGCAACGAAACGCTGTTTAATATTCCCGGGGCTGTAGTTTCAGATGGTCAGTTAAATGTCATGTTTATGAGTATCTTTCAGCCTGCGCCAGGTCGCTTAAGAATGAATTTAATGTTCGTCGACCCCAGCCAATTTGAGCGCAAAGATGCAACAGAGGCCACGGCTGAATAAGCGACTTACCCCATGAAACCCAATCGCTCAGGTAAGGGTTCGAGATCGACTCGGCTTGACGAATTTGGCCAATCGGCATGGCAAAAACATCTAGCTGAGATGTTTGGCTCAGACAGATTGTCGGCGCTGAAATTAATCGCCACCATTCGGCGGCGTCGCGACAAATCTCTGCCAGCCGACAAGGCAATTCAACAGTTAGAGGCTTTGAAAAATACTTCAGAGCAACGCGTTGCTGCGCGTCGAGCGGCGCTTCCAACAATAAGCTACCCGGATCTCCCTGTCTCTGAACGAAGAGACGATATTGTTGCCACTATTGCCAAGCATCAAGTGGTAGTGGTTGCCGGTGATACCGGTTCTGGTAAAACCACCCAGTTACCTAAAATGTGCCTCGAGGCGGGACGAGGTATTTTGGGTACCATTGCCCACACTCAACCACGTCGTCTTGCCGCCAGCTCAGTGGCGAGCCGATTGGCAGAAGAACTTGGATGCCAGCTAGGTGAGCAAGTGGGATACCAAGTACGGTTCAGTGATCAGTCGAGTGAAAAAAGTCTCATCAAGCTTATGACTGACGGTATTCTGCTGGCGCAAACCCAGCACGATCGAGATCTTTTGCAGTATGACACCATCATTATTGATGAAGCTCACGAGCGTAGTCTAAACATCGATTTTTTACTGGGCTACTTAAAACAACTGCTGGCTAGACGGCCGGAACTAAAGTTGATTATTACGTCGGCGACTATCGATGTTGAACGCTTCGCCAAGCATTTCGACAATGCCCCTATCATTGAGGTGTCGGGAAGAACTTATCCTGTAGAAACATGGTACCGGCCTCCCCAGAATGATGACGATGTGCCACAGCAGATTCTTCGTTGCTTGAACGAATTCAGTGATTGGGAAAGAAAGCATACTGGTTATGCCAATGGTGATGTCTTGGTGTTCTTGAGTGGTGAACGTGATATTCGCGAGGCGGCTCAAGCGCTTCGTAAAGCTGATTTGCGTCACACCGAAGTACTGCCACTGTACGCTCGATTGAGCCATAAAGAGCAGCAAAGAATTTTTAACCGTAGTGGCCGCGGTAGGCGAGTTGTTCTGGCTACAAACGTGGCTGAAACTTCGTTGACTGTGCCGGGTATCCGCTATGTAGTGGATACCGGAACTGCCAGGATTTCACGCTACAGTGTGCGCACAAAAGTGCAAAGGCTTCCCGTAGAAGCGATTTCGCAGGCGAGTGCTAATCAACGCAAAGGCCGCTGTGGTCGATTGGGCCCCGGTATTTGTATTCGTCTGTATGATGAATCTGACTTTGAAAGCCGTCCCTCGTTTACAGATCCTGAAATACTGCGAACCAATTTAGCGTCCGTCATTTTGCAGATGTTAGCCCTGCGTTTAGGCGATGTTGCGCGCTTTCCTTTTGTCGAACCGCCCGATAGTCGACAAATAGGAGACGGTTTTAAATTACTCGAAGAATTAGGCGCGGTTGATCATCAACGCCAACTGACTGACATAGGACGGCAGCTGGCACAGTTACCTGTGGATCCTAGGTTGGCGCGCATGGTTTTGGCTGGGATTCAGCATGGTGCGCTGCGTGAAATTACGATTATTGCAAGCGCCTTAAGTATTCAAGACCCCAGAGAGAGACCGACGGATAAACAGCAGGCGGCGGATCAATCTCACCGAAGATTTCTCGATCAAGACTCCGATTTTGCAAGTTTTCTCAAACTGTGGGATTACGCAGAGGAACAGCGCCAAGCACTCACCCAAAACCAGTGGCGCAAGACGTGTCAGAAAGAGTTTCTGTCATTTATGCGTTTGCGAGAATGGCGCGATATTCACATGCAATTGAGACTTGCGCTAAAAAGTATGTCGGCCGCGGAGAACAGAGAACCTGCATCTTCAGAAGCTGTGACTAAGTCTTTACTGCCAGGTTTGTTAAGCCAAGTCGGTATGCAAGGAGAGGGCAAAGTTTTTAATGGCGCTCGCAATCGAAAGTTTAGAATTTTTCCGGGTTCTAATTTAGCTAAAAAACCACCTAAGTGGGTATTGGCAGCTGAGCTTGTAGAAACCTCGCAACTTTTTGCACGCGTTGTCGCTAAAATTGAGCCCGAGTGGGTGATAGAGGCGGCGGGCGATTTAATTCAGCAGCACTATTTTGAGCCGCATTGGTCTCGCCAGCGCGGCCAGGTAGTGGCCTATATGCGCAGCAGTTTATTTGGTTTGGTGTTGCAAGAGCGGCAACGTATTAACTATGGCGCCATTGATCCGGTGGTGTCCAACGATATCTTGGTCAGGTCTTGCCTAGCTGAGGGAAACTACAAGGGCTCAGGTAGTTTCTACAAGCATAATATGGGGTTGATTGCTGAGTTAGAAGATATGGAGTCTAAGTCGCGTCGGCGTGACCTAGTGCCCGACCAAGAGTCACTCTACCGTTTTTATCGCTCGCGAGTACCTGAGCATATCGTCAATTTAAAAGCGTTTGAGCACTGGCGTAAAAAGGCCGAACAGAAAGATCCCAAGATCCTTTACGCCAGTTTGTCGGATGTCGCACTGCGAAGTATAGATGGCGATTTGGGGGCGCAGTTCCCCGATCATCTTGAGTGGCAGGGTATTCGTTATACGTTGCGCTATCGCTTTGATCCTGGGCATGCCGAAGATGGCGTGACTATTTTGCTCCCCGTGGCCATCCTCAATCAAGTGCCGAGGCATTTGTTCGAATGGTTAGTGCCGGGCATGCTTCGAGATAAGTGTGTTGAGCTCGTCAAGGCGTTGCCTAAGCCTGTTCGGAAACAGTTCGTTCCCGTTCCCGATACTGTCGATAGAGCGATATTGGAGATGCACAGGGCAGATGTGCCTTTGTTAGAGGCCCTTGGGCATGCCATGAAGCGCGCAACGGGAATTACGATTGCATTAGAAGATTGGCAGTTAGATGCGTTGGATAATTTTTATCGTTGCCATTTTGCCATTTTAGATAGCGATGGCCAGGCCATTGACCAGGGTAATGACCTCGACCTGTTAATCGACCAATATGCCTCCCTTGCTGAACAGGCCCTCGGCGAGGAAGGGGGGGATGACTATGGACGCAAAGGCATCACGCAATGGGATTTTGGCGAGTTGCCAGAGAGTCATCGTTTCATTCGGGGAGGGATTGAATTGAGAGGTTTTCCGGCACTGGTCGATCGCGGTGATAGTGTCGATTTAGTGTTGTTTGAAAATAGTGATAAAGCTTTTCATGCAAGCCGCCAGGGGGTGATTCGTCTGCTCATGTTGGCGCTGCCCGATAAGATTCGTTATCTGCGCAAAGAGCTGCTAAGTGGCAATAAATGGACGCTATTTTGCGCTGGGTTGAAAGTTAAGCACGAACAGTTATTAATGGATCTTGTCTACGCCGCCTTTAATTCGGTATTTCTTGGGTCAAACGCCCTCCCGCGTGATAGCAAAAGTTTCGAGCGTTGTATTGAGAAAGGCGCTTCTCAGCTGATTGCTGTCGCGCAAGATTATCAAACATTATTGGGCAATATTGCGCCGCTTTATCAGCAGGTTCAAAGCTCACTGAAAGGTAAGGTGTCCCCAGCATTTCTTTACGCTTTTGGTGATATCAAAAGTCAGTTGGCGGGTCTGTTTGAAGAGGGTTTTTTGCGTCAAACACCCTATCAGCAACTACGCCACTATCCGCGTTATTTAAAGGCGATCCTGGCTCGACAGGAGAAGCTGGCAGGTGGGTTTCAGCGCGATAAAATTCAAATGGGTGATTACGCTGAACACTGGACCTTGATTCAAAATGTCTTGCTAGGCGATCACAAAGTGTCGCGCTTTAATCAAGACTTTATAAAATATCGTTGGATGATTGAAGAGTTAAGGGTGTCTATATTCGCTCAGCAGCTAGGTACTGACCAACCTGTATCGTTAAAGCGAATGGCGGCTCAACGACAATTAATTATAGGGCGTTGATCGGGGATATCTGGCCAACTGTATTTTATAGTTACATTATGTACGTATAACAGCGTATCATTTCTGTACCTATGGCAGAGGGTGTTTTAAAATTGAATCTATACAAATTCACGCGAGACGATGTTTTGCTTAAGTTCTCATGTTCAATACTGTTAGTTTTTTTGGTATCTATGCCAATGGCTCAAGCACAAGATGCGGCATGGGACGAATCCCTTTTGCAAAATGATGTCGATCCTTGGGAAGACTTCAATCGTTCTGTTTTTGGTTTTAATGATTGGTTTGATCGAGCTATTTTTAAACCGTCTGCGCAGGTATACGATAAAGTTACTCCGCAATTTATTAAATCGGGTATCGGTAATTTTTTCGATAATATTGGTGAGCTTCCAACCATTGGCAATGATATTTTACAGGGCCAGTTAGGAAGAGCTGCCAGTGCTACCGGTAGATTTGTCATTAATACGACTCTCGGATTAGCGGGCACCGTTGATGTTGCTAGCGAGTTTGGTTTAGAAAAACACAAAGAAGATTTTGGACAAACCCTCGCTGTGTGGGGCGCGCCAGCGGGCCCCTATGTGGTACTTCCTTTTTTAGGCCCGTCTACGGTTCGCGATACGGGGGCATTGGCTGGCGATTGGGGGACTGACCTGTTAAGCCACATTGATAATGTTGAAACCCGCAACGGTTTAAGAGCATTAGAAATTCTTGATCTGAGAGCCAGTTTTCTTGCGGCTGATGAACTCATGATAGGTGATCGGTACGTTTTCTTGCGCGATGCTTACCTTCAATCTCGAGACTATGAAATTTCCAATGGCGAAGTTGAGCTCGATGAATTCGGTTTCGACGACTTTTAACGATAGGGTTTGATATAAGTATGCTCGATGATCAAATTGCCCAGCATGAAATTAATATTCTGATCATCGACGACGATGCGCTGGTGAGAAATAGCGTCGCAGATTACCTTTCTGACAGTGGTTATGAGGTCCATGTTGCAAGTGATGGCCGAGCTGGCCTTGCCCTTTACGAAAAAGTTCGCCCTGATCTCATCATTTGTGATTTACGTATGCCAGAAATGGACGGTTTGAGTGTGTTGCGCACTTTGGTAGAGCGTAAGTTTAATACCCCACTGATCTTTTTATCGGGCGCTGGCAGTGTTTCCGACGTTGTGGAGGCGCTTCGTTACGGTGCTGCTGATTACTTGATCAAGCCTATTATGGATATGGAAGTGCTCGATCACGCTGTTCAACGTAGCTTACAGCAAGCTAATTTGCAGCGTGATAACGAACGTTACCGCATGGAACTTGAACAAGCTAACCGCGAGTTAAGAGAGTATCTTAGAGCGCTTGAAACGGATCAGCAGGCGGGTCGTCATGTCCAATTGAAAATCCTCCCTTCAACGCCTTATCACGTTGGCAGCTATTCCTTCAGTCACGCCATTTTACCTTCGCTTTACCTCAGCGGTGATTTTGTGGATTACTGCACAATTACGCGTGATGGACACGATTATGTGGTGTTCTTTTTGGGGGACGTATCAGGGCATGGCGCTGCTTCAGCGTTTGTGACCGTGATGCTAAAAAATTTAGTGGCGCGCTTACGAAGTGATTTTGGTAAAGGCCTAAGCGATGTATTGTTGTCGCCAGTGGAAACTTTACAGCATATGAATAGCGAATTATTGGAAACGGCGACAGGTAAACACGTGACTATGGTCGTGGGTCTGCTCGACCTTGAAGAGAACAGTTTGCTCTACAGTGTGGCTGGCCATCTACCCTTGCCGGTACTTAGTACCGCGGATAACGCTTGTTACCTCGAGGGTAAGGGAATGCCCGTGGGCTTGTTTAATCAACCACACTATGAGCAACACATCATACAGTTGCCTAATGAATTCTCGCTGTATCTCTATTCCGATGGAATTCTTGAGCTTCTAAAAGCACAAAGTGTCCCAGAAAAAGAACAACAATTACTTAAATTTAGCCGCATGGAAGGTGTGGGTGTGACGGCGGATGACGTCATCGAGCGTTTTAAAATTGGTAAGATAGAAGATTTGCCAGATGATGTAGCGTTATTGCGAGTGACACGACAATGATTCAGGGACAAATTCAGGCCGCTCATCAAGATGGCGCCTACTTATTAAGATTAGTAGGAGATGTCCGTGTGACGCTGTGTGCTACGTTTGATGATTTTTTGGACAAGATGTTTAGCGACGAGCAATTTGCGTCGGTGAATATAGATTTGTGTCAGGCAGAAGGAATAGACAGTACCAGTCTCGGACTGTTGGCCAAGCTTGCCATTCAGGCTGAGCAACGTTTTGGCTTAAAGCCAGTCATATTTTCTTCCAACCCGAGCATAACGCGAATTTTGGAAAGTATGGGTTTTGAGGCCGTTTTCGATATTAGGCCATATACCCTTATCGAGGAAGCTGCGGTAGAAACATTACCTCAGGTTAACCTCAGTGAGGGCGAGGTCAGCAAGAAAGTTGTTGAGGCCCACAAAGTCTTAATGGGGATGAACGACGAAAATAAAGCTAAGTTTCGCGACCTGATTGAAGTGCTTGAGGGCTAGTGATTTTCTGCGGCTAGATGTTTGGCGCGAATAAAATCGCTATGGCTTACGTAAAGCAAGTCACTTACTTTACGTATAAAGTGCTCTTCGTATTTATCCAATACACCGTCGGCATAGGCTACGCGCCAAAGTGCCAGTAGTAATTCCACCCGCTGAGCGTCATCAAAATATTCCTTAACCACACGAGTAAATTCGAACGTGCTAGTGGCTTGATCGGCATTATCTTCAGCATCTTTCAACAGCTCTTCGACTTCGGCACTTGAAAGTTCAAACATCTCACCGAGTGCTACACTGATTTTGACGCGCTCTTCCATGCTGCTGTCCATATCGGCACGACTCAGCTCCAGTAAGATACAGGCTGCAGCCAATTCAATAGTGTGTTGCCGCTGCTCTGAGGCAGCGGTTTTGAAATCGGCTAGCAGTTGTTTGAGTTTGGCTATCATTGCGCCGCGAGCAGGTCTTCAAGTTTACGTAAATCTGCGGTGAAGTTGCGTATGCCCTCAGACAATTTTTCGGTGCTCATAGCATCTTCGTTCATGGCCCATCTGAAGTCATTTTCAGTAAGGATCTGCTTGGCATCGCCACTCTGAGCATCGGGTAGTAAATGCCGTGGTAATTCGCCTTCGCTAGCTTGCAACTCGCCCAATAGTTGAGGACTGATGGTCAATCTGTCACAGCCTGCGAGAGCTTCAATTTCACCTAGGTTACGGAAACTGGCGCCCATCACGACGGTGTTGTAGTCATGCTGTTTAAAATAGTTGTAAATACGGGTTACCGACTGTACACCAGGGTCATCAAAAGGCGTATTCACAGTTAGGTCAGTATTGGCTTTGTACCAATCGAGTATACGTCCAACGAAGGGGGAGATGAGATACACCCCAGCGTCGGCACAAGCCTGCGCTTGAGAGAATCCAAACAACAAGGTTAAGTTGCACTGAATACCTTGTTTTTCCAGTATTTCACCAGCGCGAATACCCTCCCAGGTAGAGGCAATTTTAATAAGCACTCGATCATTACTAATGCCGCGCTCGTTGTACATTTCCATGAGACGTTTGGCGCGCTCTACGGTGGCGGTAGTATCAAAAGAAAGACGCGCATCAACTTCAGTTGACATGCGACCGGGGATAATATTTAGAATTTGTGATCCGATGGAAACGGCGAGGTGGTCGGCACAAGCGTCAAGTTGTTCCTGTTTACCATTAAAACTCTTCGCAAAGCTTATACTGTCTTGCAATGTTTGTTGATAGCGATCGAGTTGAGCCGCTTTGTAAATCAATGATGGATTAGTTGTGGCATCAACGGGCTGGTAGGTTTCAATGGCGCTGATGTCACCCGTATCTGCAACAACTTGGGTATATTGGCGTAGTTGTTCTAGTTTATTCATGTTAATCCGTCTTTAAGGGTGGAATTTAAGTTAATTTTGACCTATTGCTTGTTATCTATGCAACCTTAATACGTTAAATGCGCCACAAATGGCGAAATGGAGTTCAACTATGAAAAAAGTGATTGGCATTTTTGCGGTCCTTTTGGTCTTGGTGCTAGGTGCGATCGTGGTGGTACCTATGTTGTTACCGCTCGACACGTTGGTTAAGCAGGCTCAGCGCCAAGTATTAGAGATGACGGGGAGAGATTTGAGGCTTGAGTCACCTTCAGTGAGTGTTTTTCCCAACTTGGTGGTGACACTCAATAATGTAGCTTTAGCTAGCCCTCCGCCGTTTGATAGTGATCTGGTCAATATCGGTAGTGTCGACATAGATATTAATTGGTCGAGTATCTGGCAGGGAGAGGTTTCAGTAGACCGTTTCACTCTAACTGACTGGACCCTAAATCTCATCACGAATGCCGAGGGAGGCGTTAATTGGCAGATGGGGAGTGCTTCGCCGGCTTCTAGCGGCGGCGGTAAGATTAACATTCCCTCTGAATTCGATGTTCAGCTTAGTAATGTCGCGCTAGGAAACGGTTTAGTCATTATTACAAATGCGGTCAATGACAGTATTGCAAGGATTGAGGATATTAATGTGGAGTTGAATATGCCTTCACTCAGTAAAGACCTCAATGTAAAGGGCCAGTTAACGATGCTGCAGGAGCGGTTAACGGCTGATATGACCTTGGACAATTTACGTGGCTTCTTGGCGGGAGAGGCAAGTCAATTATCACTACTGTTTGAGGGTTATCAAAATCGGATTGATTTTAATGGTCAGGTTATGAACGTGGGTCAGCGTGTGACGGGAAAGCTAGTGCTTGATGATTTGGATTTGGTGCCCTTACTGCAAGGAGGTACTGAGTCATCAGTAGCGTCTGAAACCGCTGCTACCACTGAACCGGCCTCTTGGAGTGAAGAGCCGATAGACTTATCTGGTTTGATAGGCCCAGATATTGATATTCAGGTGTCAATGAATTCACTGGCTACCCCTTGGTTGAATACCAATGCTCTTGATGGGATTGTATCTCTTAAAAATGGCCAGCTAGTGGCGGATATAAAGCATTTTTCCGCTTATCAGGGTAAGGGTAGTGGAGTGTTTCTCATAGATGCCAAGGGTGCGTCAACTCGCTCTAATTTTGATTTTAGGGGCGTTCAGATTCAGCCCCTTCTGGAGGATGTAGTAGAGGTAAACAAACTGCTAGGCAGCGGTGATGTAAATTTTGCTATCGAGGGTAATTTGCAATCCGTTAGCTCGCTAATGCAAACGTTGGAGGGGAAGGCAAGCTTGTCTCTCAATGATGGGGCGGTAGTCGGTTTTAACCTAGCCGCCATTTTGAAAAGCGCTAAAAACGCTTTGCAGGGCAACTTTTCAAATGTCAGTTTAGACCAGAGTTTTGCCGCAGCTGAGAAGACGGACTTTTCCTCGATGTCGGCAAGCTTTGTCATTAACCAAGGCATTATGGTGAGTAAGGATACTCAATTGCTAAGCCCGTTGTTACGGGTGACCGGTGAGGGAAGTATCGATATGTCTGGCCAGGCACTAGATTATGTCGTCAACAGTCGTTTGGTGGCGAGCACCGAGGGTCAAGGTGCTGATGTCGATGAATCGGGTATTACTATTCCTATTGCCATTAATGGCCCTTGGGCGGATATCAGTGTAGCGCCGAAATTATCGAGCGCTTTGAAAGATAAAAGTAAGGCCAAGGTTGAAGAGGTTAAACAGGAAGGAAAGCAAAAGATTGATAAAGAAATCGATAGATTTTTAGATAAAAATCTCAAAGACGATACCAAGAAAAACCTTCTTAAGGATCTATTTTCTCGCTAGCCTCTTGTCTATTGCCCGACCAAACAGGCGCAGCACCCAACATCGTTTCGCTCGGCTGCATTAGCTGGGCGGGACGTCCCATCAACGTGTCATAGATAACGCGGTACGTTAATATATTTTGTACGTAGTGGCGCGTTTCATTGTAGGGGATATTTTCTATCCACGTATCAATGCGTTGGCAGTTTTGCACTTCTTGCAGCCAGCTATCAACTCTATAAGGCCCCGCATTGTAGGCGGCTGTTGCCAGTACAGTATTGCCACTATAGCGATCTAGCAACGAATCTAGGTAGTGGCTGCCGAGGGTTATATTAGTATCTCCCTCTAATAGTTTAGACCTCGAAACTTTTAAGCCTAGGGTCTTGCCAATTTGGCGAGCAGTCTTTGGCATAAGCTGCATTAGTCCGAGTGCTCCAACAGGTGAGCTGGCTTTTTCATTGAAGGCGCTCTCTTGTCGGGTAAGGCTCATGACGAGGCTGTTATCTATCCCCAGTGGCGCGGTAATACCATCTATTTCTTGGCGGTATTCTAGCGGGAATCGCAATTCGATATCGTTCCAGTAACGAGCGGCTATGGCGGCCTGAATGGCCAAATTGGGAGCCTGCCAATGTTGTGCTAAGCGAGCGGCCGCCAATAACTGGCGCTGGCTCAAATCACGCTTTAAAAGATTCCACTCTAGGTTGGCTTTGTAAACTTCATCCAGTAATAGCCATTCACGCAGACGGCGCATTGAGGGTGTTTTAGCAAGTTCTTGTAACTCAATGTCGTCGACCTCAATGGCGCTGTGATTCAAGCTGTAGTCTAAGCCCGTTAAATCTGCACTCATAAAGCCATAAAAGCTTCTCTCGGCGGCTAGCGCACGCCACTGACGCTCTGCGCTATTAGGGTCCCCGTTCTCTAGCGTGGCATGGGCACGCCAGTATCGCTGTCGATCGGTCAGTGATTCTAGACCGTGGGCCTCGATCATGGCGTTAGTCAGCTGGTTGATGACCTGCCAGTCATGCTCCCTGACCGCTGCGCGTAAAATCCAGTCACTTATTTTTTCATCCAAATGTGAGGGGTTAAGTTGGCTCAATAAACGGTGGCTGTCTGCGCGCTCACTTAAGAAAACATAGCGCGCAATGGTGCGCCTTACGGCGTCGTCGTCTTTGATGAGATTAGCTTCAAGGAGTGAAAGATAGCGTTCTGTGGCCAATTGACTATCGTTTTTTGCCATCTGCTTAAACAGTGCTTCATGCAGAGGTATAACGGCTTCTTGCAAAAGCTGTTCGTCACTGATGGCTGGCAATTGGTTAAAGCGGAATTGCCAGGCGGTAGTGGCATCTTTTTGAAACGTTGGACTGATTTGATTAATTAAGTATTTTGCCAAGCGCTTTTGACCGGCTAGCATCGCCAAGTTGAGTCGCTGCAGAATTTGTTGGTCTGCAATAACACCTCGTTGCACTAGCTGTTTAAAAAGCGGGTCACACTGACTGGGTCGCGACTTTCCATATTGCCAAAGCGCTAGTCCGTGTTGTTCTCCCTCGTGGGTACGAGCCTTAGTATTTAACAGAGTGAGTGCAAAGCGGCACCTAGCCTCGGTGGGAAGGTTCTCTGGGTTGCCAAACTGTTCGTACCAATGCCAGCGACTATGTTGCAGGGCCTTTTTAAGATAGGCGCGACGCACGCTATGGGCAGCGGTCGTGTTATTGTGCTGTTTGACAAAATTCAAAGCTTCGGCCAAACGGGCTTCTCTTGGTCTATAAGCGAGCCACTCCGCCTCGAGATCGGAATAGAGAGGGTAATCTTTAAGTTGCTTGGCGAGTCGTTGCGAGTAGGTAATTTGATCTTGACGAGCCGCGTACCAAGCTGTGGCAAATAGCTCTCTTTGATCAGCAAGATAGTCACTTTTGTAGTCTACTTCAGGTCTGAGTGGCTGAGCTTCGGTATTTTGTAAAAACCCAACTGCGGCGCAGATAGTGAACAACCTTTTTAGCAATGA
>Ga0209962_1000026_pt1 | contig 44447 bp, 35 predicted proteins | sample SalPonA_C_H2O_MG_FD_185722 | JGI IMG/M metagenome (GOLD analysis project Ga0209962, IMG submission 185722) | Water microbial communities from South San Francisco under conditions of wetland restoration - Salt Pond MetaG R2A_C_H2O_MG (SPAdes)... | ecosystem: Environmental > Aquatic > Non-marine... | reverse complement strand
CATTACTTTAAATATTGCTGATAAACCATTGTCTTTAGCGTTAGTGGGTCATGTAAATCAACAGGGTAATATTGATATACAACTTACTGAAGTAATTGATATAAAGGTTTTTAATGAGCTCATACAGTTTACTGCAGCACCAGAAAACCCCCTAGTTGCCGCATTACCTGAGGCATCTTTAGAAAGTTTTAAAGCACATATAGCCTCTGATGAATGGTTAATAAAAACGAAGCTTACTGCTATTAACTTTACAGAAGCGAGGTTTCCTGGCGCACAAGATGTTACGTTAGATTTAAGTGTCCATGGCGTTAAGAATACTGTGTCAGCCTACGCTGATGTCCAATTTAATGATAGTGTCCTGATGACACAGGCATTGTTGAGACAAAACATAACAGCCGTCAATGGCAGTATTCAGTCTTACCTTACTTATGGTTCAGGAGAATTGACCACGCTTTTTTCTGAGGTCGCTCTCACATCAAATCTAACCGATATAGACCTAACGGTTAGCTACGTACCCGAAACAGAACAAAGCTTATCAATTATTGGCTCAATTGCCCCTCAACACGTCGAGCATTTAACCCAACTATTGCCGGAAAAATTCCTAGGGCAAAATACATATCAATATTTACAGTCAGCATTAGCGGTACCTGAACAACCGGGAAAGGTAACTACAGCAGACATTCTATGGCACGGTGATCCCGCTAAATTTCCATTTGCTAAAAATGATGGTATCTTCCAGGCTCAAATAAATGTTACAGATACTCACTTCCTTTTCGCTCAAGGGTGGCCAAGCTTAACAGAGCTTTCACTGCAGCTATTCTTTGAAAATTCAGACCTCTCAATGACCGCTCCTTCCGCGCAACTTTTGGATGTTCACATAAATGATTTAGAAGCTTCGATTCCTGGTTTATCAAAGGATAGTTTACTGACAATAAATGCCAGTGCAGCAGGAACAGGGTTTGCCTTATCCGAAGTAATGAAGAATTCAAACCTAAAGGATTCTTTAGGTAAATTACTGACAGAAAATATCATTATCTCAAATCAGTTATCTGCTAATCTACAATTGGAAATTCCTTTTTACAATGCTCCTGTAGTGACAAAGGGCAATATTGAATTGCCAAATAATTATATTGTTTTTAACGATATTGATACAACTTTGAGCCAAACTAAAGGTACGATCTCCTTTGTTAATGATACCGTCTCGATTGCGGATTTAAGTGCGAACCTCTTAGGACAGCCGATCACTATTGATGCAGAAACCCAGCGTCAAGAAGATAGTTACGCGGTCAACATTGGCCTAAATGGCGACTGGGATAGTACAGAATTAATTGGACAGTTATCCTCTTCATACGCAGAAGCCACTGCTGGCTCAGCAGCCTGGGAAGCAAACATTGATTTGGCTTTTTTAACCGAAGGGTTCACGTATGATTTTTCTGTCAGCTCAAACCTAAACGGAATACAAATCAATTTAGCCGCCCCCTTTAACAAAACCAAAGATGCCAATACACCTTTCATTGTTCTTGGTAATGGCAACAATAAAAACCTCAATTTACAAGCCCAAATCGGCAGTGACATCAAATTTGAAGGTGTGCTGCCGTATAGTGAAGGACAATTTTCTCGGGCACATCTAGCACTAGGTAACTCGGAGTTTGCAGGCCTTGGAATGGGTTTCAGTATTTCAGCTAATTTGCCAGAGATGTATGTTGATGAATGGTATGAAACACTCGATATCTTACTCAGGGATGTGCAGCAGCAGACACAACAAGCGAATTTGTTCAACACACCAGAGCGGATCTTTATCGACACTGCAGCTTTACATATTGCAGGTCAAACCATACATAATGTACAAGCAGTCGCGAAACAAGCTGACAATAATTGGCAAATAGATGTAAACGCCGAAGAGGCTCGTGGTAACGTCAAGTTATTCAATGATTGGTTGCGTAATGGCATTGATATCAATGCCGATTTTATTAACTTAGCAACCATCAACTCACCTAAAGATACACAATTAACAGAGGTTAATGTGGATATCTTACGCAAATTACCTCCGCTGTCTTTTAGCTGTGAATCCTGTCAAATCTTGGGAAAAAATCTTGGTGAAGTAAAAATCATTGCTTCACCGATTATGACAGGCATGAAACTAGAAGAAGTCTCATTTAAAAACTCCCAAGGTTCTTTACAAACAAGTGGGGTATGGTTGTTTCCGACACAATTAGAAGTTAATTCACCAAATGATACTGGTTTAGCTCAATATGAATTAGCAGATGTAGATAAGCTAAATACAGCGCAAAAAACAGAGTTAGGTACAACTAAACTTGAAGGTACACTGAAAAGTAAAGATTTTGGTCGTTTTTTAAACGACTTTGGCTTGGAAACAGGTATGCGCGACTCAGCGGCAGATTTTGACTTTGCTGTTAGCTGGGATGCTGCACCCTATAAATTTAATTTTGAAACTTTAAATGGTTCTGTCGATTGGCGTTTAGATGATGGTTATTTAACTGAAATTAGTGATCAAGGTTCGCGGATATTTACGGTGCTGTCTCTTGATTCACTCATTCGAAAGCTAAGTCTTGATTTCCGTGATGTGTTTGCCAAAGGTTTCTTCTATGAGCAAATTGCGGGCACTTTAGCTTTAGAAAATGGTGTAGCGATTACTAATGACACCGTAGTTGATGGCGGAGCTGGAGAGATAGAGATTGCAGGTTACTCTGACCTGGTGAATCAAGAACTTAACTATAATATGATTTTTACACCAAATGTAACAGGTAACTTACCTGCCCTAGTCTATTTTATGGTTAGTCCTCCCACGGCCCTAGCAGCGTTAGCGGTGAATGAAGTCCTTACCTCTGCCAAAGTATTTTCTAATGTGGAGTATTCGGTCAGTGGTACATTTGCGACACCGGTTATTACAGAGCTTGGTCGAAAAAGTGCGGAGATTCAATTACCTGCTCGCTTACAACCGAATTTGGAAGATGAGTCTGCACCTTTAACAGAACTAGACAAACAAGGTATCCCAGTGTTACTCCCCCCTCCAAATAGTTGATAATGTAACCCTTCATCTATCTACACCAAGTTTGATTTTTTAATTCTGAAGCAACATATATCTAAGTATCCTTATCAGTTAATGACAGGAGACTGAAAATCTAAAAATGGAGTAGCCCATTTATTAAAACTACTGCACAATTGCACGGTGTTCTTTCGTGACAATCACCTTAGTTCCTGCTAATTTAAAAGGCTCATAGTAAAGTTGTCAGCGCACGCAGTATATAGGTTCTGTAATTTTCACCTTTTGCTATATCCCATGTATATTTAGGAGACATTGTGACCGATTCGGTACAAATAAATTTATTAGACGCATCAGACATTTCCGTACAACAAATTAATGATACCCTTGGGGTATTAACTCAACACGATATTGATTTTGCTGATCTTTATTTCCAATCTTCACAACACGAAGCATGGGTGTTAGAAGACGGTATCATTAAAAACGGGAGTTATAACATTGAACGCGGAGTTGGTGTTAGAGCTATTAGTGGCGAAAAAACAGGCTTTGCATATTCCGATGATATCAATGCTAATGCGCTCTTAGATGCGGCTAGAGCGGCTCGTAGTATTGCGGATCATGCAAACGTCACAACGCCGACTATAAAGCCATTTGCGACCGTGCAAAGTGATGCGAAATATATGGCGAACAATCCATTATTAGCCATGGCCGAAGCAGAAAAAATAGCGATACTAAAAGCAACGGATTCCTACATCCGTGAACAAGCTCCTAATGCGTCACAAGTATCAGTCAGTTTAACCGGCGTATATGAAGAAATCATGGTTATCAGTACCGATGGTACTTGGGCTACTGACATAAGACCTTTGATCCGTCTTAACTGCTCCGTTTTATTAGAAGAAGGTGAACGTCGAGAGCGTGGTGGTGCTGGTGCTGGTGGTCGATATGCTTACAGCTTTTTTCAAAGTGATATAAATGGTATCCCTTTTTATCAGAGTCTAGCCGACGAAGCTTTACATATGGCACGAGTTAACATGGAGGCTGTAGCAGCACCTGCGGGGAATATGCCCGTTGTTTTAGGTGCAGGTTGGCCTGGAGTGTTATTACACGAAGCGGTTGGTCATGGTCTTGAGGGTGATTTTAACCGCAAAGGCGCATCTACATTTTCTGGTCGTATTGGAGAACAAGTCGCAGCTAAGGGCGTCACCGTTGTCGATGATGGAACTATGGCCGACCGCCGTGGCTCTTTAACTATTGATGATGAAGGTACACCTAGCCAATACAACGTTCTCATCGAAGACGGGATATTGAAAGGTTATATGCAAGATAAGCACAACGCAGCATTAATGGGCGTTGCTCCAACGGGTAATGGGCGTCGCGAATCATATTCGCACTTACCTATGCCACGTATGACGAATACTTATATGTTAAATGGTGAACATAGCCAAGAAGAGATGTTTGCTTCCATTAAGCATGGAGTTTATGCACCCAACTTTGGTGGTGGTCAAGTTGACATCACATCAGGTAAATTCGTTTTCTCTACTTCGGAAGCCTATCTCATTGAAGATGGCAAGGTAACGACACCTATTAAAGGGGCGACATTAATCGGTAATGGCCCTGAAGTCATGGGGAAAATATCTATGATTGGTAACGATTTAGCACTCGACCGAGGTGTCGGTGTATGTGGTAAAGATGGTCAAAGTGTCCCAGTAGGTGTCGGACAGCCTTCTCTGAAAGTGGATGAAATTACTGTAGGTGGCACAGCTTAACTTTGATAAGTGCCTACAACACATGGTGATTTGGCTAGACAGAAAAACTACAAATTCGCCACTTTGCAAATATACAAAGTGGCAAAAATATCACAGAGTTTCTTCACGTAAGTATTGGAATAACTCTCGGTAAGCTTTTGGTGATTTATTCTGAGCAGCCTCTTTATTTGCTTGACGTACTAACTGGCGTAAACGCTGACGGTCAAGTTGAGGATGTTCATCTAATAAAGCTTGAATCGCATCATCGCCACCTTTGATCAAATTATCTCGGGTGTGTTCTAGAGCATGAAACGCAGCATTAGATTGTTTAGTTTTTGCTTGCAATACTTCTAGGGCATTGGCGATAGCTGCTGTGTCACGCTGACGCAATAGTTTAGCGATAAACTGTAATTGACGGCGATAGCCGTCCTTCTTCTTATTGATGCGGTGAGCTAATTCAATGGAGTCCATTAACTCTTCATCAATAGGAAACTTTTTTAAAGTAGCAGGCGTGAGCTCGACAATTTGTCGGCCAAGCTGAAATAATGCTTCTGCTTCTTTTTTTAACTGGGTTTTACTGACGTATTCAGGTTCGTCGTCAGGAATATCTTCAAAATGTGACATAATTTTTCATCGTAGTTTTACTACCTTCTATTGTAGCAAGATTACGTAACACATGGATAAAAATCTTATATGCAAATGAAACAACAACTTCAAGAGATCCAAGATGCAGTAGCTGAAGTCCTTGCTTTAGCAAAAACAAAAGGCGCAACACAAGCAGAAGCAAGCATGTCAAAAGTACAAGGTATTGCAGTATCAGCGCGGATGCAAGAAGTCGAAACCGTAGAATTTACCAATGATGGTGGCTTGGGTATTTCGCTCTATGTGGGTAATAAAAAGGGCTCTGCATCAACAGCCGATTTGAGTCATGCTGCTCTTGAACTGACGGTCAGCAAAGCGATTGAAATTGCCAAATACACCGAAGAAGACCCGTGTAATGGCATCGCAGACAAAGAGCTCCTAGCCAACGATATTCCTGATTGTGATTTGTATCATCCTGAAGCATTAGATACTCAAGCAGGTTTAGCCCTAGCCCTAGAAGCTGAAAAATATGCACTCGACGCTGATACAAGAGTGACTAACTCAGATGGTGCTTCTTACAATGCGAATATAGGTTGTCGCGTTTATGGCAACTCACATGGTTTCTTAGCCGGTTATCCTTCTAGCCGTTATTCTTTAAGCTGTGTGGTGATTGGTCAAGATGGCGATGATATGCAGCGCGATTATGCCTATACGGTAGACCGCAAGGCGAACCGTTTGTTATCTGCGGAAGCCATCGGTAAAGAAGCGGCTGAGCAGGCTGTTGCCAGATTAGGCGCCCAAAAAGTCAATACGGGTAAATACCCAGTCATGTTTGATAAGCAAATTGCTAGCTCTATCTTCGGACATTTAGTCTCTGCAATAAGCGGTGGTAGTTTATATCGTAAATCATCATTTTTACTCGATAGTCTAGACACTCAAATTCTACCCGATTGGCTGACGATCAAAGAACAACCTCACCTGCCACAGGCTTTAGCCTCCACTCCATTTGACCATGAAGGTGTAGCGACGATTGATCGCACGATTGTTGACCATGGTGTTTTAGGTTTGTACCTTATGACCACTTATTCTGGTCGTAAAATGGGGCTACCCTCCACCGGCCATGCTGGCGGTGTACACAATTGGCAAGTCTCTACCACTCACACTGACCAAGCAGCCTTACTCAAAGAGATGGGTACAGGTGTGCTGGTGACTGAATTAATGGGGCAAGGAGTGAACGGGGTTACAGGAGATTATTCCCGTGGTGCGGCTGGCTACTGGGTGGAAAATGGCGTGATCCAATATCCTATCAGTGAATTTACCATTGCGAGTAACCTCAAAGATATGTTTATGAATATCGTTGGGATCAGCGCTGATATTGAGACGCGTGGCAGTGTGTTTACTGGATCTTTATTAATTTCAGAGATGCAAATCGCCGGTGAATAAAGCCCATAAAAAAACCCAATCTTAAAACTAAGATTGGGTCTTACAGGGCATTAATACTTACTCATCACCAAATTCACGTACTAAGGCACTAATTGTACTTTTAGCATCACCCAGAAGCATTTGCGTGTTGTCTTTAAAGAACAATGGATTATCTACACCAGCAAACCCAGCATTAGCAGAGCGTTTTAAAACAAATACGGTTTTTGCTCGATAAACCTCAATCACTGGCATACCATAAATGGGGGAGTCTTTGATCTCTTTAGCGGCCGGATTAACTACATCATTGGCCCCGATCACAATCACCACATCATAGTTTTCCATGTTAGGGTTAACCGCATCCATCTCATATAATAATTCGTACGGAACGTCTGCTTCAGCGAGTAAAACGTTCATATGTCCTGGCATGCGCCCTGCTACCGGATGAATAGCATAATTAACCGTACAATTATTTTTTTCTAAATGTACTTGTAACTCTCTGACCACATGCTGCGCTTGAGCTACAGCCATCCCGTAACCAGGTACAATAAGGACTGATTGTGCTGCCTCAAGAATATAAAAGGCATCTTTAGGATCCATCGTGGAAATTTCACCTTCAATTTTTTCAGTACTCGCTCTAGGTTGAGCAAACCCAGATAATAAAACATTTGTTAAAGAACGATTCATCGCTTTACACATGATGTTTGTCAAGATAAGTCCTGAAGCTCCTACCAATAATCCTGTTACTATCAAAATGGTATTACCAACAGCCAAACCCGCAGCAGTTGCAGCTAAACCAGAATAAGAATTCAATAACGCTATTACCACCGGCATATCAGCACCACCGATAGAGATAGTTGCTAAAACACCAAAGCTCAATGCCAGTAAAATGGCAAGCGTTAACCATAAGCCATTATCCGGTTCTGCAACAAAGAGAGCTCCGACCAAAATGAAACCTACAAGATGCGCAATACTCAAGGAGCGTAAGCCTTTAAAAATATATGCTTTTGTTGCTAGCGTACCAGATAATTTCCCCCACGCGATGACGGACCCAGAAAAAGTTACCCCGCCGATCAAGATAGAAATAAACACACTGAGAAAGACAAAACTTCCTGTACTCCCTAGAACAAAGTTATTCATACCTGAAATGGCAGCCCACCCAACACATAAAGAAGCTAAACCACCAAAACCATTAAACAAGGAGACCATTTCTGGCATCTGTGTCATCTCTACTGACTTAGCTTTGTAAGCGCCATAAGCCCCCCCTAGAAGAATACCAATGATAATCCACTCATATGACAAAATGTCTTTATGTAACAGTGTCACGAGGATCGCAAGCAACATCCCTATAGATGAAAGGAAGTTACCTTTTTTTGCTGTATCTGGATGACTTAATAACTTTAGCCCGATAATAAATAATGCCGCAACTAAGGCATAAATAAGATTAATCAATAGTTCGATATTATCCATGACCTATTTATCCTTTTTCTTTTTAAACATACTCAACATCCGGTCAGTCACCATATAACCACCGATGACATTTATACTAGCTAAGGCAACAGCAAGAGTGCCTAACACTGTCGTTAGAATATTTTGATCTCCACCTGAAGCACCCAAAGCACCAATCAATGTAATCCCCGAAATGGCATTTGAACCTGACATAAGCGGAGTATGAAGAGTGGCGGGAACTTTACGAATTAATTCAAATCCTAAAAAACCCGCTAAAATAATAATAAAAGTTAAGTAAATGATATCCATGACTACTCTCCTTGCTGCATATTCATTAATAAATCATTGATAATCTTACCACCATGAGTAATCACGCTTTGTGCCAAGATTTCATCCTCTAAATCCAAGTTAAATACTTGTTTTTCAGAATCATAAAATTCATCAACCAAGTTATATATATTGTTGGCGTACATGTTAGAGGCATCTCTGGCAACACTTTGACTCCAATTACCTGTACCAATCACATTTACCCCTGAAACAACTTTCATTACGCCAGCTTCAGATCCTTCAACATTCCCTCCCGAGCGAGCTGCCATGTCTACAACAACACTACCAGGCTTCATTAAAGCCAAAGTTTCCTTAGTGATAAGAACCGGTGGTTTACGACCAAATAACTGAGCAGTTGTAATAACAATATCAGAGTCAGCAATCGCACTCTTTTGTGCATCCATTTGCTTTTGTTTTTGTTCGTCAGTTAATGCATTAGCATAACCATTTTCATTTTGACCTGTTTCACCAATATCGATATGTAAAAACTTGCCACCCAACGATTCAACTTGTTCAGCAACAACTGAGCGCGTGTCATAAGCAAGGACGTTTGCTCCTAGTCGCTTAGCTGTTGCAATAGCTTGTAGACCCGCAACCCCAGCACCAATCACAAACACTTTAGCTGGTTTAATTGTGCCAGATGGTGTCATCATCATGGGGAGTATAGAAGGAAGTTGATTGGCAGCTTTAATCATCATGACATAACCGGCAAGACTGCTTTGAGAGCTAAGAGCATCCATTTTTTGGGCACGAGTTGAACGAGGTATCATTTCAATACTTAGCGTATTTAAATGTTTTTCCGCCATACTGTTAATCAATGGCAGGTTAAAGAACGGATCTAAATGACCTAGTACTAACGTTTCTGGTTTGAGCTCGGTTAACTCTGAAATATCAGGTCGATTAACAAAAGCGACAATATCAGCCTGTGCAAAAGCAGATTTTCGATCATCAACAATCTTTGCTCCGGCATCAATATAATCTTGATCACTAGCACCAATATGTTTACCACATTGCTTTTCTAATAATACTTCAATACCTTTTTTAACAAACTTTTTAACCGACTCAGGTGTAGCAGCCACACGCTTTTCATCGGCTAAGTCCTGAATAGGTGTATTACTCTCATTTGGGATCAGTAAAATCACTCTTGCCTCCTAATAACAATCTCATACTTCACAGTATATGGAATACCCTATACAAACTACATTAACAGTTAGAAGGAAAGAAATAGTACTAGAGTTGTAGTCGTTTGAAGTTTGTGTATTTTATGTAAAATTCACTTATTTCTTGTAAGGGAATAGGGATTTTCTTGTTGAAATTACAGTTTTTTTATACATAAAGCATTTATTTAGATTAAAAAAATCTAAATAAATGACTTTAGAAAGCTCCAGCACAACATATTCGACTGGAGCAATTATGTTAAAACTGGTATCCAATCCCTATAGAGAAGGTTCTTCCTAACGCACTTAATCTTTCACTAATAGGTTCTGCACCACCTACCCTGTTGATACCAGCAAGGTGGTCTTGATAATTCTTAGCAAAAACATTATTTACACCTATTGTTACTGTCAAACCTGTAGCAGCTCTATAGGTCGAGATAACATCAGTAACAGCATAACCTGTACTTGGTGTTTCATTATTTAACAAAGAAATATTATCTTGGTTTTGGACTAATGTTTGTTTAATTCGATAGGTCCAGCGCTCATGCTCTATTTGCCATATCGCATATAGCTTTGCTGGTGCAATACGGAACAATTCGGTGGAATTATCCATGTTTCTGCCGCGACTAATACTAGCCTTCAATACTAAATTTTGTTGCTGGCTAATCTGATATGAAAGGTCTATTTCCATCCCATATAACTGACTATTAACATTACTCCATTGTAATGGCGTCTTATTACTCATCATCATAGAAAGCATATTTACTGCTTCGTTTGTACTCGGCATACCAGTTATATAGTCATCAATATCACTCAGATAAATTTGCGCCTGTATAGTGAGTGTAGGGGTTTCCCAAAGTAAACCGGTATTAATAGACTTTGCTGTTTCATGTTTAAGTGCCAGCTCACCGATATAATTATTACCGTCAGCTAATCCGCCTGAAATACCGAGAGGAAACCATACATACACTTGAGTATATGCTGGCGCTTTGTGTTTCAACCCAACATCAAAAAACCAATCAAGGTTGGGATTAAGCACTCTTTTATAATTACCAACCCAATCAATAAACTGCCAAGATAATGCTTTGTCGGCAGTATTAAAATCATTCACAAGTTTAGCTATACTGACTTGGTTTTGTTGCAAATGATGACTGACGTTATCTGCATGCATTTTCACCTGTGTGGGTTGCACGCCAAAACTAAAACTCTGCACACTATCTGTAGTTGTGTAGTGTATAAAAGCATTTGTTCTACTGCGTTGAACGTCATTGAAATTTACAATCGCAAAATTTTCGCTATTAGGATTAGTGATCAGTGAATTATGTGCTTGAGTCTGCCACTGTAGACCTGCCTGCCAAGTAGCATTGGTCCATGAGGCTTTTACGCCTTGTAGTTGACTATCAACGCTATTCAAACGTTTTGCCATCGGCTCGCTAATTTCTCGTAGCGAAAAATTGTCCATATCATGGGTATTGCGATTGCCATAGAGTGTCATTTTCACTTCAGCATTCGCAGGAGCTTCCCATGTATAACTCAAGCGTGCCCATGTGGCCGCTATATAGTTTATATCCATATTTAAAGCAGCTGTACCTGAGGGTCCAGTATATTGATGCTGGAAACTTCCGAGCCATTCACCGTTATCTTGCTTGAGCCCAAATTGTCCTTGCCCGCCATAACGCTTATAGAAACTCTGACTGCGCTGCGCTGAGTTACCATTTTCACTATGATCACTTGTTTGATAAAAACCTGTACCACTTAGATAAATATCTTCGGTAATCTCTTCATGTTGTGCTCTGATATATTGTGCCTTGCCATTATCAGTACCACGCCAAAATAACTGTGTATTTGAAAAACTATCCCAATCAATATTTTGTGTGATATCAACACTTGCCGTTAATGTTTCAGGTCCTGCTATGACGGGCGCAACACCTTTATATATATTTACCTGAGTATTAGATGTAGCCATGATATGGCTTATCGGAGAGTCCATCGCATTCGGTCCTGCACCCGCAATACCAACCCCATCAAATAACACTGGGATATGGTCACCTATCAATCCTCGGTATTGCAAAACACCGGTTACAGGGCCGTTATGATTAACACTGATACCATTTATTGCATTTAAAGTATCGGTAAAATCTGGAGATATGTCGCGCTGACTGTCAAGAGGTGTTACGTCTTGCATATGAGTGGCAGATCCATGCACAGTAATCACTTCATAATCACTGGCAGACGCATGTAAAGAAACTACGAACAAGGTAGTTCCCCCAATAAATTTGAGAGTATTTTTCATGTTATTCCTTAATTAAATAAAAGATGCTGAGTTAAATTAAGGATATGGGAGGGGCTTTATTTTCCGGTAGTTGGTACTTCAGTCGCTCAAAGAAGTAGGATGTTATTGTTGTATAGTACGCAGCAAAAATGTCCACACTACGAAATATATAAGTCGTCTCAGAAAGAATCAAAGAGTGGCTAATTCCGTCCTTTTTAGGGCAGAGCTCATCAATGTCTAGCGTGATATTTTCAGAGTCGACAAAAACAAAGTAGCCTTTAGCCTCTGTCTGTGAAATAGAGATCAAGCGCATTTGTGAATTGGTACAAATTATCTCTAAATCAGCATCTAAATAAGCTTGTATTTTTTCTAGACGAGATTGATTCAACAAAAGGCCAAATGCCTGTTGCAGTAACAACACGACTATAAAAATATATCTCAGAGTTTGTGTGATCATATTACTAAGTTACTTAAAATACCTTTTTACTATATCAACTGTGACTGAAACTGACTATTAGATATTAGATGTATTCGAGATGTTTTGGATACACTCAAAATCTCAATAGAATTAGACATAATAGTTTTTTGGGAGTTTGCAAGACTACCAACAAGTGCATAGCCTGTTAATTTACAACTAGTTCATCTCTTTAAAGGCTATTTATGACAGATATACACATCAAAACGATGTTTTTTGCCTTTTATCTGCATGCTTGGCTTTTTACCGTCTAAGAAATCTGCATAATTTGGACGTTTGACGACGACTCTTTGCTTAGCCAGCGCGAGCGCAGGTGTTAGTAAGTCATCCGCATCTTCATCAAAGCCTAGTAAAGTTTGGAACATCTTCATCGGTTTTTTGACTGCAGCTGATTTTTTCTTATGCGGAAACATTGGATCCAAATACACTACATCAGGCACGCTTAAAGCTCCCTGTTCTTTAGTATCTGTTAATTCAGACCAATCACCTAGCACCTTAGCAGCGTTACCACAGAGCAAGTTTAAGCGCTCACTTAGGCCAGAATACTCTGGATGCTGAGCTAAACGTTGCAAACCATCTTGGAGTAAGGCGCATACAACATTCGTTCGCTCTAGCATAGTCACCTGACACCCTACTGCGGCTAAGATAAAACTATCGGTACCCAGCCCCGCTGTTGCATCAACAACATGTAAGCTATCCTTACCCTTGATCCCTACTGCCTTAGCAATTGCTTCATTACGCCCGCCGCCCTTCTCTTTGCGATAAGCCAATGCTGATGAAGTAAAATCAACTTGTAATGGCAGCATTTTAGGATCGTTGGTATCGCTTAGACCCAAGCCATCCTCACTCATGGTCAAAACAAATCCAGGGTTGGGAATGTCAGCGTATTGGGTTTTTACTTGTAGACTAAATTCTTCCGCACACGCTTCTACTTTTGCGACATAAGTAGGTTTATATTCATTTGGCATTGCGGCACTGACCCGAATGGGAAAGCCACCACAGTCTTGTTGTAAATAGCGCATAGTATCTTTGGCGAGTCCGGTTTTAGGCATTGGTGTATTGCTCGCGATTGCCCAACCAACGATTCACAATAGCATTGGCATGTGAGGGATATTTTTCAAAAACGTGGGTCGCTAATTTTTGTACCTGTTCTATCATATGACCGTCTCGTACTAAATCAGCAATTTTTAAATCCGCTAAACCAGTTTGCTTAGTGCCTAAAATTTCCCCTGGGCCACGGATCTCTAAATCCATCTGTGCAATATAAAAGCCATCGTTAGACTCTCTGAGTACACCTAAGCGTTTCGTTGCCGTTTTCGATAAATTCCCGTCATACATTAATACACAATGACTTTCCACCGAACCACGACCCACCCGTCCACGCAGCTGATGCAGTTGAGCTAATCCAAGACGTTCAGGGTTCTCAATAATCATTAAAGAGGCATTAGGTACATCGACCCCAACCTCAATTACCGTCGTTGCCACCAGCACGTCTAGCTTACCTTCTTTAAACTGCTGCATGATTTCGAGTTTATCTTTGGCATGTAATCGGCCGTGAACTAAGCCTATTTTCAAATCCGGTAAGGCTGTATTTAGTGCAACAAAAGTATCCTCAGCGGCTTGGCTTTGTAATACCTCAGACTCTTCAATTAAGGTACAAACCCAGTACACTTGGCGTTTATCTTCGGTCACAGAAGTATGCACACGCTGAACAATCGCATCGCGACGCGCATTCGGAATAACAACGGTTTTGACGGGTGTCCGACCTGGCGGTAATTCATCAATAATCGAGGTATCTAAATCCGCATATGCTGTCATGGCTAAGGTTCTTGGAATAGGCGTAGCTGTCATCACAAGCTGATGTGGGAACGCGCCTTGTTGCTCTCCTTTCTCTCTAAGCGCTAAACGCTGATGGACCCCAAAGCGATGCTGTTCATCAATAATCACCAGCGCTAAGTTTTTGTAATGAACTTTTTCTTGGAATACCGCGTGCGTCCCGACGAGAAGTTGTACACCGCCACTCACCAGATGTTCTAATACACTATCACGTGCTTTGCCTTTTAACTTACCTGCTAACCAACCCACATTTATTCCCAAAGGCTCCAACCACTGCGCAAAGTTATTTGCATGTTGCTCTGCAAGTAATTCAGTGGGCGCCATCAATACGACTTGATAGCCTTGAGCTATGACAGGTAAAGCAGCCATAGCAGCCACTAAGGTCTTGCCTGAACCCACATCACCTTGGACTAATCGCATCATCGGATACGGTTGCGCCATATCATGCATGATTTCTCGAGTCACACGGGCTTGAGCATCCGTTGGTGAAAAAGGTAAGGTCGCTAAGAACTGAGCCTGCAAGTCAAGACCTTCGGTGATCGCAAAACCAGGTTGCACCACATTATTCGCTCGGACTTGCAAAATACTTAAGTGATGTGCCATTAGTTCTTCGAGGATCAGCCGTTGTTGCGCGGGGTGTTTACCCTCAGTCATCAACTCCATCGATATATCAGGTGTTGGCCGATGCACTGTTAACAATGCATCTTTGAGCGATAACTGAGTATCGTATAAACCATCGGGTAATAATTCTGCTAACGCACCTTTTTGCAAAGCAAGAAGAGCTTGTTCAGTTAAATTCCGCAAAGTGACCTGCTTGATCCCTTCCGTTGCAGGATATACTGGTGTTAAGCTTTCTGCGACAGCAACAACTTCACCGTCTTGAATAATTTTATACTCGGGATGTGCGATTTCTAGACCATTCTTACCGCGACGAAACTCACCATAAGCTCGTATTGTTTGACCAACAGCCATTGCATTTTTTTGAGTTGCATTAAAATAAAAGAAACGACAAGTGATAGAACCACTACTATCTGCAATTTTGACGACCAGAGAACGACGGCGCCCAAACGTCACTTCACTATGCGTAATTTCACCTTGGATAGAAGCATGCAGACCGTGATATAAATCACACACATTGTAGATCCGTGTGCGATCTTCGTAACGATGAGGTAAGTGAAACAAGACATCTTGAATAGTACGTAACCCAAACCCAGACAACTTTTCTGCCATTTTAGGACCAACGCCTTTAAGTTCACTTACGGGACGATGCCCTAATCCACCGGTACTGGTCATAGCCTGTTTGGATTCCCTTGTTTTAAAGCTTGCCACCACGCATCTGCAGCAACAATTTCGCCTTGTTCATCAATTTCAGGATAGGGTAACTCACCATGCTCCTGCCACTGTTTATATACGAGAGAATGTCCTCCTCGGAACAGAATTCGTTGGCGTAAATCTTCGGGTAACTGAGTATTATCATACATTCCGGCATCTTGTCTCTGCCGTTGCGCTTCATACAAAATAAGTGCAGCAGCAACAGAAACGTTTAAAGATTGTGTCATTCCCATCATTGGAATAACAATATCTTGATCAGCTTGCGCTATTGCCTGTTCTGTTGCACCAAACCGCTCTTGGCCAAAAATAATAGCCGTTGGTTTGGTATAATCGACTTCACGAAAATCAATTGCAGTATCTGACAAATGCGTTACAAGCACTTGCTTTCCTTCGCCTTTTAACTGGGTAATCGCCTGTTCCACAGAACGGTGTGAATGAATATCAATCCAATCATGTGCGCCCATAGAAATAGGACGAATAGTCGCAACTTTTTCAAACCAAACAGTATGCACATTTTGCACACCTACCGCGTCACAAGAGCGAATGATCGCCGAGACATTGTGCGGTTTATGCACTTCTTCAAGTAGAACTGTCAAATCTGTTTGACGCAGAGCTAACATATCGTTAATACGCTGAAGACGCTCAGGAGTCATAGATGTTACTCAGCCAGTTCTAAAACGCCATCAATTTCGATTTGTGCACCTTTTGGTAATGCCGCTACTTGAACCGCTGCGCGCGCTGGATATGGTGTGGCAAAATATTGCGCCATGATTTCATTCACTTTCGCAAACTGACCTAAATCAATCAAAAAGATATTCACTTTTACCATATCATTCAAATCACCACCGGCAGCTTCACATACCGCAGCTAGATTTTTGAACACCTGATGAGCCTGTTCAGCAAAATCTTCTGAGATAAATTCCATTGTTTCTGGCACTAATGGGATCTGCCCAGATAGGTAGACAGTAGTACCCGCTTTAATTGCTTGGTTATACGTACCAATGGCGGCAGGTGCTTTATCTGTATGGACGACACTCTTGGTCATAATTTATATTCCTAATCAGTAAAAAAAGCCTCAAGACGAGGCCTGTTTGAAAATGTTATGTGCCTTTGTATTGACTATGGCGAGAGACTTTTTGGACTTCTGGCATTTGCCGTATTTTGCGCATGATATCTGCAATATGTACTCGGTTACGTGTCGTTAGCTCTAAATCAATAAAATATACATTACTCTCTTTCTCATCAGTTTTCAGATGAACGATACTCGAATCACAACCAGCGATAGTATTGGTCAAGGTAGCTAATGTGCCTTGATGATTTAATAACTCTATACGCATATTTGCTCTGAATTCGCCTTCTACCTCGTCATCCCATTCCATCGCAAGAACTCGTTGTGGTTCTTCTTTGGTTAACTTACGAATGTTGGTACACCCAATCTGATGGATCATCATTCCTTTTCCTGGATTTAAGATAGCCACAATCTCATCATCTGGAATTGGGTGACAACATTTAGAGTAGTGCAATAACAACCCTTCGGTTCCCTTGATAGCTACTTTTCCAACTTTCCCAGTTAGTGAGCCATTACTATCACTATCACCCAATAGTCTTCTGGCAACAATTGCACTCAACTCATTGCCAAGACCAATGTCTTCTAAGATACTATTAAAACTATCATGCTTCGTTTCAGCTACAACACGCTCAATGTCACTTTGCGGAATATCTTCTAACTTAGTTACACCCAATGCGTGTCTGAGTAGACGTGTACCCATCACAAGTGCTTCATCAGATTGTTGTTTGCGTAAATAAGAGCGAATGCGTGCTCGAGCTCGTGCACTCACAACATAGTTTAACCAGCTCGCATTAGGTTTTGCCCTAGGAGAGGTAATGATCTCAACTGTCTGTCCATTCTCTAAAGGTTTCGATAGCGAGTAAGACTTTTTATCAACACGCACACCAACGCAACAATCACCAACATCAGAGTGTACGGCATAAGCAAAGTCAACCGCACATGAACCCATTGGTAATTCGACAATTCGGCCTTTGGGAGAGAAAACATAGATTTCATCTGGAAATAAATCTGACTTGACGTTTTCTTTGAACTCAAATGATGAACTTGCACTTTGTTGCAGTTCTAAAATAGACTGAGTCCACTGTCTCGCTTTTAATTGCGAGCTCGTATTATCATCGCCAGAATTTTTATACAACCAATGTGCAGCAACACCTTTATCCGCCATGATATCCATTTCTTCGGTACGGATCTGGATTTCCACAGGGATCCCATGAGGACCTTTTAACGAGGTATGCAACGACTGATAACCATTCGAACGAGGTATCGCGATATAATCTTTGAAGCGGTTCTCGATAGGATTGTACAAACTGTGCATCGACCCTAGTGCTCGATAACAATCGTCAACTTTATTGAAAATAAGACGAAATGCATAGATATCCATGACATCATCAAAACCCATTACCTTATTCTTCATTTTGCGATAAATTGAATAAAGGTGTTTTTCACGCCCTTTAACGTTCGCTTCAAGTCCGTGTTCTTGAAGGCGTGACTCTATTTCACCAAAGATATTGTCAATCAGTTCCTTACGGTTACCACGCGCTTGTTTTACTGCAGATTGCAAAGCCCGATATCGCATTGGATACATAGCTTGAAAGCCTAGATTTTCCAGTTCATTTTTCATGTCATGGATACCTAGACGATGCGCCAGTGGAGCATAAATTTCTAATGTTTCAGTCGCAATTCGACGACGCTTATCTGGACGCAACGAACCTAAAGTCCGCATATTATGTGTGCGGTCAGCTAATTTGATTAAAATGACGCGGATATCTTCTACCATCGCCATCATCATTTTACGGAAGTTTTCGACTTGGAGCTCTTCTTTACAAGAGTATGTTATTTTATCTAGCTTGCTAACGCCTTCGACTAAATCAGCGACAACCTCACCAAAGTGTTCACTCAAATCAGCATGGTCAAAGTGGGTATCTTCAATGACATCGTGTAATAAGGCTGCCATAAGTGTTTCATGGTCAAATTGCATGTCTGCAAGAATACCAGCAACAGCTACTGGGTGCGTGATATAGGGATCACCACTGGAACGCATTTGTCCTTCATGGGCTTCTTGTGCCAGCACAAATGCACGTTGTACCTTCTGAACTTTTTCAGTCGGCAAATAGGAGGAGATTTTTTGTTTAAGGCCTTCGAATAAATACACTGTTGCATCACAAGAAAATTACGAAGTATTAGAATACTTCACTCAGCCTTGTGATGCTAGTGTTTTACAGAGGATTATTCAGATAAAGCGCTGGCTACGAAAGAGAATTCTTCGCTTTGTGCTTGTTGCTGATCAGCAAGAGCTTGTGCTTCTAAAGTGTCGTAATTTACTAAACCTTGTTCAATTTCACGCAAGGCTGTCACGGTCGCTTTATCGTTGCCCATATCTACTAATGGTTCTTTACCTTCAGTGGCAATCTGACGTGCACGTTTTGCAGCTACTAAAACTAAGTCAAAACGGTTACCGATTTGGTCGACGGCATCTTCAACTGTTACACGAGCCATATATTTCTCCGCAAAATGAGTTTATATTTAAAAAAGGGCGCAGATTGTACATCAAACCAACAGATATTGGTATAGATTACGTCAAAAGTTCTACAATTAAATTTGCATGTGCTTGTTTTTGCGCAGCTTGGGTCAGACGCTTATCAACCACAACACTATAAAACTCTGTTAACGTTTGCGTAAAATTATCATTTATAAGCACATAATCAAACTCATCCACATGTGACATCTCACTTTGCGCTTCACTCATACGCTTGGCAATAACTTCTGCACTATCTTGGCCACGTCCTTGCAAGCGACGTTCTAATTCAGTGATACTCGGTGGCAAAATAAAAATAGTATGGGCTGCTGGGTATTGCGCTTTGACTTGCCTTGCGCCTTGCCAATCAATATCTAAAAAGACATCGATGCCTTGCTCTAGGGTATTTTCAATTGCTTGACGTGACGTACCATAATAATTATCAAACACTTTCGCATGCTCGAAAAAACCGTTTTGTACGATCATATCCTCAAACACTTGATGCGCTACAAAATGATAATGCACCCCGTTTTCTTCACCTGGACGTGGGTTTCGAGTCGTATGTGAAACAGCCACTTGCAATGGTGCAGTTGCAGTAGAATGTTCAGCTAATAAGGCTTTAATCAAAGAGGATTTACCGGCACCTGATGGTGCAGATACCACAAATAAATTACCACTACGCTGCGAAGTTTCCACTTTACTCTGATTTTGCTTTAGAGACATTCAAAAAGACCTAACTAACATTGGATTGCACTGGTTGACAATGTTAGCATATCGCCATAAAAGTGGCGTTACAATTCTTTCTTATTGAGGTTTTTATGCAATCACAACTTACCGATACCCAATACCACGCTTTAGTCGATGAAGCGTTACTAGCTATTGAAGAGGCACTTGATGTCTGTGAAGTCGATATCGACTTTGAAAGCGCAGAAGGGATCCTTACGCTGATCTTTGAAAACGGGACTCGAATTATTTTAAATAAACAAGAACCCTTACACCAACTGTGGGTTGCGACGAAATACAACGGCCACCACTTTAATTACGAAAACGGCAAGTGGGTTGACGAGCGTGGCGCAGGTGAGTTTTTAGCATTTTTAGATACAGCTATTTCAAAACAAGCAGAACAACCCGTTGCACTAGGTCTCAAATTAAATGGGTGAGTTACTACCTAGCGTAGTGGTTGACGCGAAACATAACCATCAAGCAACGGTCATTTGGTTACATGGTTTAGGTGACTCGGGTGATGGTTTTGCCCCTATAGTCCCAGCTTTAAATATTCCAGATGAATTAGGCATCAAGTTTATTTTTCCACATGCACCAGTTCGTCCTGTCACCATTAATAATGGTATGGCAATGCGTGCTTGGTATGACATCAAAAGCATGGACTTCGGTTCTCGCGCTGACTTAGATGGCGTCAAAGAATCAGCAGCTCAGGTCGAAGCACTGATCGAAGCAGAAATCGCAGCCGGTATTCCACCACATAAAATTGTGCTTGCGGGGTTTTCACAAGGTGGCGTAATTAGTTATTACCTTGGTTGTCGCTACCCTAAAGCTTTAGCTGGGATTATGACTCTATCAACTTATATGGCTGATGGCGAAACACTCGCAACACAGATGAGCGAATTATCTCGGATAGTCCCTATTTTTGCTGCACATGGTACACATGATGATGTTGTTCCAGTGGCAATGGGTAAAGCGGCTTTCCAACAAGTTGACGCCCTTGGTTACAATGCCACATGGAAAGAATATTCGATGCAACACAATGTTTGCCCAGAAGAGGTAAATGATATCAGTAACTGGCTGCAAAAAAGGCTCGGCGATTAATCTATGACAACAAGTACCCTACAAAATAATAAAATTACTACCGTTAATATTGCCACCAGAAAAAGTAATTTAGCCCTCTGGCAAGCTTACTACGTCCAAGCAGAGTTGCTCAAACATCACCCAGAACTAACCGTCAACCTCGTGCCGATGAGCACCAAAGGCGACCGTATATTAGATACGCCATTAGCTAAAGTAGGTGGTAAGGGTTTATTCATTAAAGAACTCGAAGTTGCTATGCAAGAAGGCCGGGCAGATATTGCCGTACACTCGATGAAAGATGTACCAGTAGAATTTCCAGACGGGTTCGGTTTGCATGCTATCTGTCCACGTGAAAATCCTTACGATGCCTTTGTTTCAAATACCTACAGTACATTTTCTGAATTACCTCAAGGTGCAGTAGTTGGTACTAGCTCACTTCGTAGACAAGCTCAGTTAAGAGCTGTGCGTCCAGACATTGTGATTAAAGATCTACGTGGCAATGTTAATACCCGACTAGCCAAATTGGATGCAGGTGAATATGATGCGATCATTCTGGCTTGTGCAGGCCTCTTGCGCTTAGAAATGCCAGAACGGATCAAAAGTACCTTAGCTGAAAACATTTCTTTACCCGCTGTAGGGCAAGGTGCTGTAGGGATTGAATGTCGCAACGATAATCCTGAGTTAATTTCGTTATTACAGTCTTTAGTTTGTCCTGTTACTAGTATCAGGGTACTCGCAGAGCGTGCTATGAACGCAAAACTACAAGGTGGTTGTCAGGTTCCAATCGGTTCATTTGCAACTTTAACCGATAATGTCTTAACACTTTCAGGTTTGGTCGCAAAAGTAGATGGTTCAAGCGTACTTAAATCAGAAGCGAGCATAGTGCTAGATTTAGACCTGCAAAATTTACCTAGTCCGAGTAATGCTCTCGCTCAATCTTGTTTAGAAGATGCTTACCAAGCAGCACAAAAGCTGGGTAAACAAATCGCAGACGACTTGTTAAGTCAAGGTGCAGCTGAAATCTTAGCGCAGGTCGAAATTAACTAAGACAAAATTTGAATGGTGTTTTTGTGAGTATTTTAGTACTGCGCCCCACCCATAAAATAAAAGCCAGTCAACAGGCATTTAGCCACGCTGGTCTTAGTGCTGTCGGTGTTGCTTTACAAACTCTTTTACCAGCTGACGATATAGCACACATCGTGTCTTCCGCTAAAATTAATCAAGCACATCACATTATTTTTACCTCGCAAAGGGCTGCATGTTTAAGCCTGCCTTTTATCCCTGCATTACCAATTCAGTCATATTTATATGCGGTTGGACCTAGTACTTTTGAGACTATAGCCCAATGGACAAGGCAGTTCCCATTTTGGTGTAATAATCATCAGTTAATGTTGCCTCAAAAAGGGCAATATACTAGTGAAGGTATTCTCGCCCTACCACCTTTACAAGAAGATAGGTTACGCTCTGAAAGCCCCTGCAAGGTTGTTATTGTCAAAGGAAATAATGGACGTTCAACACTACGCAAAACATTGCAAGTGCACGGTGCTGAGGTGACAGAATGTGCTGTCTATACCAGAGAAAATTTAACGACGCCAGTGTCTACCCATTCGTGGCAAATGGCCGATATTAAAACAATAGTTAGCACTAGCGGCGAACAACTACAACAGGCCTTTAAGGTTTTTCCCACAGCCTGGCTAATTAGTCTACAATGGGTAGTAGTTAGTGAACGAACTGCGCGAGCAGCAAAGCAGTTAGGTATCACAAAAATTTATATAGCAAATGGTGCCAGCGATGCTGCACTGATTGAAAAAATACAATCTATTTAACGGAGTACCGCATGACAACTAATGCAAAAGGACCCGCAGACGGTAAACAACCAGAAAGCACTGCACCTATCGATGTTGAAGCCAAAGTTGTTAAAAATAATAAACCAGAAAAAACCACTGATGGAACCACTGATACAAGCTACTCAGAGACAACGTTTTCAGATAAGTCCACAAAGGCGATAGAGAAAGAAGAAGCTGCAAGCACTGTTTCAACTAAAACGACTAGCGTGAACCGCGAAGAGCCTTCAGATGTTGACGTCATCAAAAGTCATGACCATAAAGGCATTTGGTTTTTCACGGTCATTAATTTCTTGCTCTTAATTGCCATCATCGCTGCCGGTTATTGGTATTGGATGAATTATCTCCAGACAGATCGTGTAGATTCTAAAGTACAAAATTTAGAACATCAGTATTCACAATTACAAAGTAATGTTTCCCAAATAACAGCTGCATTAAATAAAGCACAAAAGACTTTAAGCATGCAAAATGAAGAATTAACAGCTTTATCTCAAACAGCTCAAACGTCAAAATCAGAGTACATAGCGTTAACGCAACAAGTGCAATTAAACCAATTGACGGGCGAAGGTTTATCTAAGCGCATTGCTGATTTAGCGGGACGTCGTCCTTCGGATTGGCTGTTAGCCGAAGCAGATTATTTAGTTAAACTGGCCGGTAAAAAACTATACCTAGAAGAAGATGTAAAGTCAGCGATAATGCTTTTAAAGTCAGCAGATTTACGTATTGCTGATCTTGCTGACCCGTCTTTATTGCCTGTAAGAGCTCTTATAACTAAAGATATTCAAACCTTACAACAAATTAATGATGTAGCTAGTACCTCTATTGCATTAACAGTTTCAGCGTTAATCGCGCAAGTCAACACACTACCTCTGGACACATTAAAACTACCTGACCCTGTCGTATCGCAAGAAAAAACTACGGTAAGCTCAAATGTGAGTGATTGGCAAGCCAACTTGAAAGCAAGCTGGGATAGCATCGTTAAAGATTTTATCTCTGTAGAAAAACGCAATGCCCAAGTCCAGCCGTTCATGTCAACCAAGCAACAATGGTTAGCACGTGAAGAACTGAAATTCGCTTTATTAAATGCGCAAAACGCTATCTTACAAAATGAAAATGCGTTGTTCATTCAGTCATTACAAATAAGCTTAGATACCGTTGTAATTCACTATGACCTTGAGAACCAAAGTGTTCAAGCTTTTATGCAAAGCATTCAAGATCTTATTAATACCGATACAAACAAAGTAATTCCAGCGCAATTAGATTCACAGGAACCTCTAACGGAAGTGCTTGAGCAACGTGTCCAAACATTATTCGCAGGAGAACAGTAATATGATTAGAGTTATCTTATTACTCGCTTTTCTTATTATAGGTCTAATCGCTGGACCAAGTCTGATTGGCGAAAAAGGCTATGTACTCATTGCTCTAAAGAATACAACGATTGAAATGAGTGTGATTAGCTTGGCCATCATACTATTTTTTGCTGTGGTCGGATTTTTGGTTCTTGAGTGGGCTGTCAAAAGAACATTTGCCATTGTGAATGGTTCTAGGCATTGGTTGGGTAGTTGGGGCGAACGTCATCGTCAAAAACAATTCCATATTGGGATGCATGCACTTGCTGAGGGTGACTTGTTAGTGGCTCGGAGAGCACTAATGAAAGTATCTTCTGCTGATTTCGAAGGTTTAAACTTGCTCGCAGCAGCTGATGTGGAAGCTAAATTAGGTAATGAAACTCAAGCTTTAAGCTACTGGCAACAAGCGAGCGAAATTCCTGGTAGTAATTTGGCAGCTAAACTAAATATGGCACGCTATGAAATTAGTCAAGGTCGTGGTGCAGAAGCACTAAGTATCATTGAAACACTCAGTGCTAAACAAAAACAAAAACCTAATGTTATTGAAGTTTGGGCGAGTGCACTAGCTGCTGCAAGGCAGTGGCATGAGTTACATAGCAAATTAGATACCTGGCGAAAAGCTCTAGGCGAACGCTACGAACACTGGTTAGGTTTGGCAGCACAAGCTGAATATTCTGAAATAGCAGAAAAAGACGGTACCAACGAGCTTATATCAGAATGGCACAAACGTTCTCGTAAGCAAAAGAAAAATATCACCGAGCAAAAAGCATTTATCGAGCAATTACTTCATCAAAACATGCATGAAGAAGCCCAAAAACATCTTATTACTGCACAAAAATCCGGGCCACATACTGAATTACTACCATTGTTCAAACAACTCGTCCTAGATAAACCACTACCATCTATCAAAATATTAGAAAAGTGGATTAAAAAAGAACCTGAAAACGGACTTTTATATTCCACCTTAGGGCATGTTGCTTTGCATTCTGGTGATTTAATTTTAGCTGAAAAAGCAATAAATTCGGCACTTGAACACGGACAGCAGCAAGAAGATATTTTGTTACTCGCTCAAATTAAAGCAGAACAAGAAAACCCTAAAGAGGCACTTGCCTTGTACAAGCAAGGATTAAGTGCAGGTTAGCAAACAACCTAGAGCTAGGTCACGGAAGCTTATTTCACTTAAAATCAAATCAAGGCATTTATTTTGATATGAAATGCTAAATAGGTTCTCAATCCTGTGTAATACCCACTTGTTGGTTTTTACACAGGATGATAAACCCATCTTTTTCTACCTCCGGTACCACTGCCACGCAAGTGACTAGTTCAGCATAACTGAAATCATTTAACGTAATACCCAAGCGCGTTGCTTGATTGCGTAACCAAGATTCTTGTTCGAATTTAAAGACTAATCCTAGTTTTTCAGTTGGGACAAATGGTATTCCTTCGGCACTTTTTAATACCTCTTTAGTGGCTTGAGAATAAGCACGTACCAAACCACCGGCCCCTAGTTTAATACCTCCAAAATAGCGACTAACGATAACGACAACATTGCCAAACTCACCATGCTTGATAATATTTAATATTGGTTTACCAGCTGTCCCAGAGGGTTCTCCATCATCGTTGTAACCTTGATTTGTTGGTACTACTGGATCACCCAATACATACGCCCAACAATGGTGACGAGCATCGGGATATTTTTGCTTCTCTAAAGCAAGAGCGGCAAGCGCATCAGTGCGTGAAAAAATTGGATATACAGCTGTGTGAAAGCTACTTTTTTTAATTTCATAGTGAATGATATTAGGGGTATTTAAAGTTAAATAAGACATCGTCGATTTCGCTCACCAAGAAGAAAAATACATAGCCAAAAAATGAGTTACTGCAAGCGAGCTCAAAGATGTCCCGTTTTTACATAAATGATAGCACCATCGTCTTTGGTAAAAGGGTGGTGCTGACTGAGGTGTGGTGAGCGGATCCAAGTACCTTCTGGATAGCTACCGTGCTCATCGTACAAAGTACCTGATAAAACAAAGATTTCTTCCCCACCCCAATGTTGATGAGGTTTAAATACCGTATTCGGCGCCCATTTGACCAGAGCAATCGACTCCGTTCCAAAAGTGTGTAAAGGCATTACCTCTAAACCTGGCACTAAACCTTGGCGCCACGGTGTCGACGGAGTGTGAATGTTAACAGGATTGGTATCTTGCGTTGTAAACTGCTGAAGTTTAACAAAAATCACCGCTCCTTCTTCTCCGATAACTGGAGTATGGCTAGTGCCAATGGGGTTGCGCACATATGTACCATTGGGATATCGACCATGTTCGTCCGCGAACACTCCCTCTAAGACTAAGAACTCTTCGCCTCCCGAGTGTGTATGCTTACTAAAGGAAGTGTATGGCGCATAACGCACTAAGCTTGTGGCACGAGCAACCTCCTCACCTATGCGATCTAGCATCATCCGTTGTACACCAGGCATTGGCGAGTCTTGCCAATGATATTGCTCGGGACGAATAACGATTTTTTGTGAAAAATCAGCGTGTAGTTGCAAACTAAAGCCTACTTATTTGAGATAACGGGACAAAAATTAATTATGATGCAAACGTAAAACAAATTAAACCGAAATGGACATAATATTGCTAATTGCTGATATAAAGATTGTCTCACAGCTTACTAAGACTAACAGTTAAATACCTAAAATAACGACTGTTTGGTAAACTCTTACTACTTTATTTTTTAGAGATATTTAGATGAATATAAACAAATACTTTGATGACAAGGTCGTATCAATTGGGTTTGATACAGAAGCTGGAAAAGTGAGTTCAGGAGTAATGTCTGTTGGCGAGTTTACCTTTGGCACAAACCAAAAAGAACGCATGGTCGTTGTGCATGGTGAGCTGGTAGTTCAACTTCCGAATACTACAGAGTGGCTGTCTTTTCCAGCCGGCACAGAGTTCAATGTAGCCGCTAATGTCGAATTCAATGTGAAAGTGGCGACTCCAACAGCTTACCTTTGCTATTATAGTTAACGCTTAATCATGCCCACTTTTGTGGGCTCTATTAGCTTATCGTACAACTAGACTCAGGATGCAGTGACAACAGTTGTCACTGCGATAGATGCCATTAAAACAACCATGATTTCTTCCTGAATGGTCTTATGCACACTTTTTGCGACAGGCATATCTGTAAGTAGAGTTTTAATCGTTCGCTTCGCATCTTTTATTTTATCTTTTTCGAAAATTTGTCGGTGTAAGTCTAAAGCTTGTACGAGTCCTAATAGTTGTATTTCTTCTAACTCTGGATGCACTCCCTCCAAAACAATTTGTCGTAAGCGTTTTTTGACTAGCATTTCTGGTTTAGGATCTGACGTTGGATAACGTTTCAAAGTAAACACCCACAGTAGCTTTTGCTCACTGAACGTTAAAATATTTTTATCAATGAGAGCTGTAATTACCTCATCAAATGACTTCGCTAAGCGACTACCAAACAAGCGAATAACTTTATCTATCGACACTGATTTATTCTGTTCGGTAAGTAAGGTATGAGCCTTGAATAGAATAGGATCTGTAGTTTGTACTGCTTTTACTACAATAATTTTTTCTGATACTTCAACTAGACCAGCATTGAGCAGCTCGATTAACACAGCACCCGCAAAACCATGTGTTTTTGCGTGGGAATGCACCACATTACCCTTCTCGTCATCGATTGTGAGCAGAACATACTTTTCATAAAACGATAATTGCATACAGACCTCTTCTTCGTTAAATGACATAGCCTTTGTATTGATAATAAACCATTTAACTAAAAAATATGTCTATTCAAATCTCGGCTTTTCACTCTTTTATTTAAAAAACTTGTAAGTCATCTTTAGTAAATTGAGCTAAATCTAAAGTTAGTGAAAACTGCTCTAGCAAAACATTCAACTTTGCTTGCTCCACAGCTAACTCATCCATCAAAATCGTATTATCATCTAACGTCCATAACTGTCGGGAACCAGAATAACTAAATTGCAGTGCTAATAGTGCTTTCAAATTCCCTTGTTCAGCTTCTGCTTTGATACTTTTCATCTTACGAGTGATTATATTAAGGACCTTTTTCAGCTCCCATACATACACCACCTCTGTCATAAACGGATGAAGTTTGTAGTGTTTCAACACCAAACCAATTCCAATTGCTGTCACTATCACACCCAGTAAGTTCCAATGAAAATGTGTACCTTGTGCGCTGGGATACAAAGCAATTAAGGTTTGGGCGATACCTAAACTACCGACCACTAAAGCTGTAATGCACAGAGCAATGACAATATTTAAGTGTTTGCGGTAACGCTTTTTATCTATTTCAACTAACTGCATTAATTTAATCCCATACAAATATATTTGGTTTCTAAATATTCATCGATACCATATTTTGAACCTTCTCGTCCCAATCCAGACTCTTTTACGCCACCGAATGGAATCACTTCTGAAGTAATACCCACTTCATTAACCCCGACCATGCCATATTCAAGTGCTTCACTAATACGCCAAGCCTTTGTCGTATCTGAAGTATAAATGTACGCCGCTAGGCCATATTCTGTAGCATTGGCTAGCGCTATTGCCTCATCTGTAGTAGAAAAAGTCAAAAGAGGCGTAACAGGACCAAAAATTTCCTCATTCACTACGGCAGAATCCAAACTAACATTATCAAGAATTGTTGGCGGATAAAATTGATTGGGGTCGAGATCTTTGTCTGCTAACTCGTCAGTTAAAAATGTATGCGCTCCAGTCAATGCATTCGCACCATCTGCCAGTGCATCTACCACTAGAGCATGGACGCGCTGTACAGCTTGGTGTGTGATTAGAGGGCCGATGTCCACGCCCGCTCGTGTACCTAGCCCTATTTGTAAAGTATTCACTTGCTCAACTAAGCGTTGGATAAACTGTTCTTTAATATTCTTATGCACCAATACGCGATTAATACAGATACATGTTTGCCCTGCGTTGCGGTATTTTGAAGCAATAACCCCGGCTACAGCTTTCTCTATGTCAGCATCTTCAAACACCAATACCGGTGCATTACCACCAAGCTCCATAGAAACACGTTTAACTGATTGTGCTGCTTGTCTTAGCAAAATTTTCCCAACTCGAGTCGAGCCCGTGAACGTAATTTTACGAACTTTAGAGTGTGTTGCTAACACTTCACCCAGCGCAGCAGAATCTTCTCCAACAACCACATTAATTACGCCTGGAGGGATCCCAGCTCGTTCAGCTAAAGCTACCAAAGCCAGTGCTGATAATGGTGTTTCAGCTGCCGGCTTAACGACAAAGGTACAGCCGGCAGCGAGTGCTGGGGCTGCTTTTCGAGTCAACATAGCACTTGGGAAATTCCATGGTGTAATTGCTGCCACTACACCCACCGGCTGCTTAATCGTGAGTAAGCGCTTATTATCTGTATTTGTCGGTATAATATCGCCATAGATCCGCTTGGCTTCTTCCGCAAACCATTCAATAAAAGATGCGGCATAGGCAATCTCCGCTTCTGCCTCTGCTAATGGTTTGCCCTGTTCGGACGTCATCAGTAAAGCTAAATCCGCCTTATGCGCCATAATTAAGTTAAACCAATCACGAAGATGCCCTGCCCGCTCTTTTGCTGTCAAAGCAGACCATTGTGGTAAAGCATCATGAGCAGCTATGATTGCTTGTTCTGCATCATGACTACTGGCATTGGTCACTTGTGCCAATAGTTCACCGTTAGCAGGATTATGCACTGCAAAGTGAATAGGAGTAGTGCTGTTGGCTTGTGGGTCCTGCCACTGTCCTGCAATGTAACATTGAGTTTTAAGAAGTGTGGGATCTTGAAGTTTCATAGCCATTGGTATTGTTCAACTAACGATAAAGTAAGCTTATAATTAATGACTTGTAATTTATACCCAATTCTCAATTTTTAAGCCTGGCACACAAGAAAAACTCATGTAGGTTATAACTCACCAATATTTTAAAGCAACTCTCTACAAGGTTGCATATGAAACATGACTTTCACCGCAACCTAGGCTGTTAACTTACCCACGATACTTGTCACATCTCGCAATTTTCTCTAAAGTAAGCGCGTTAAACGACAGAATAAAACCTCTACAGGAATAATAATAATGCAGAAACAACTTTTGAAAACGAGTATGTCACTCGCACTCCTAGCAGCACTGAGTGCCTGTCAGCCAACCCAACCAAAAGATTTAGAAACAACAAACGTAACAGCAACAAAAACCACATCTGAGGAAATCACAGCCATGTATCCAGTAACCAGAAAAGGCGATGTTGTTGATGTTTACTTTGGTCAAGAAGTTGCCGATCCCTACCGCTGGTTAGAAGATGACCGAAGCCCTGAAACAGAAAGTTGGGTTAAAGCACAAAATGCAGCGACACAAACCTACCTTGCACAAATCCCTTACAAAGAAAAAATTGGGGAAATCGTGAAAGAGCTGATCAATTATGAAAGAGTGTCTGCACCATTTAAAGAAGGTGACTATACCTATTTTTATAAAAACGATGGCTTACAGAACCAATCCGTTTTATTCCGCCAAAAAGAAGGTGGCGAACCAGAAGTATTCATTGACCCCAATAAATTCGCTGAGGATGGTACGGTTTCATTAGCAACTGTAGCTTTTTCTGATGACGGTTCATTAGTTGCGTACCAAACATCTACTGGTGGTAGTGATTGGCGCCAAGTCTACGTGATGAATACAGAAACTAAAGAATTTATTGGCGAACCCTTGCAGGATGTCAAATTCTCAGGCTTATCTTGGTACAAAAATGAAGGTTTTTATTACTCTAGCTATGACAAACCAGATGGTTCAGAGCTCAGTGAAATAACCGATCAACACAAACTGTATTACCACAAAATTGGTATGCCACAATCTAGTGATACCAAAATATTTGGTCACACTGACACTGAAAAGCATCGTTATATTGGGGCTCAAGTCAGTGAGGATAACCGCTTTTTATTGATAAGTGCTGCTGTTTCCACCTCAGGTAACAAAGCTTTCTTAAAAGACTTAAATCAACCTGATAGCCCTTTAAAGACGGTTAAAGGAGATGTTAAAGGCGATGTCTACATGCTGACATCTCAAGGCAATGACATTTATCTTGTTACCGATGTCGATGCGCCAAATACGCGTGTAATTAAAGTCTCCGCAGACAATCCAAGCGTAGATAACTGGGTCGACGTTATCCCAGAAACTGAACATGTATTAAGCCCATCTGTCGCTGGCGGTTTTATTTTTGCAGAGTATATGGTGGATGCAATATCAAAAATCTATCAATACGATTTAACCGGCAAGCAAGTGCGTACTATTGAACTTCCTGGTGTCGGTAACGCGGGTGTGTATAGTGCCAAAAAAGAAGATACAAAAACATATTTTACTTTCGCTAACTATACCACCCCAACTACGATTTATTCGTTAGACTTAGCGACCGGTGAATCTGCGATATTCAGTCAACCTAAAACAGCCTTTAACAGTGCAGATTATGTTTCTGAGCAAGTATTCTATACCTCTAAAGATGGTACTAGAGTACCAATGATTATTACTCACCACAAAGATACCGTACTGGATGGTAAAAACCCGACCATTTTATATGGTTACGGTGGTTTCAATGTCAGTCTAATGCCGCGCTATAGTTCTGTTCGTGCTGCCTGGTTAGCAATGGGGGGTATTTATGCCGTCCCCAATATTCGCGGTGGTGGTGAATATGGAAAAGAGTGGCATGATGCTGGTACGCAAATGCAAAAACAAAACGTTTTTGATGACTTTATTGCTGCAGCGGAGTTTCTCTTCGAGAAAAACTATACTAGCAGTGATTACTTAGCTCTTAGTGGTGGCTCGAATGGTGGTTTATTAGTGGGTGCAGTAATGACACAACGTCCTGAACTAGCCGCAGTTGCCCTTCCAGCTGTAGGCGTCTTGGATATGTTGCGTTACCACACTTTTACCGCTGGTGCTGGTTGGGCTTATGATTATGGTACCTCAGAGCAAAGCAAAGAGATGTTTGCATACCTCAAAGGTTATTCACCGGTACACAATGTCAAAGCGATTGAATATCCAGCGACGATGGTCACTACAGCAGATCACGATGACCGCGTTGTTCCAGCCCATTCATTTAAGTTTGCTGCAACCTTACAAGCTGCACAACAAGGTACGAATCCAACATTAATTCGTATTGAGGAAGATGCCGGTCATGGTGCTGGTACGCCGGTCAGTAAAACGATTGAACAGTATGGTGACATCTATGGCTTTACACTATGGAATATGGGTGTACGCTCACTAGATGAAGTCATGCCTAAATAAATTATTGTCCAAGTAAATGCGTTTATCTGCTAACAGGTTACTCTTGTAACAGATAAACGCCTCACTTTTGTTATCTTAAAAACGCAAAAAAGCCCCAATCAATAAAGTGAACCGCTTACGAAAGTTTAATAAACCTTCGAGGAACACTCCAAAGATTGGGGCTTTTCTATCTAAACTTATCTGTTAGTTTGTTTTACAAACATACCCTTGCCTGTTGCTGTTACTGTCTGACCATCACTGAAAGTCACCGTTCTAGGTGTGTTAGTATAGTTGTAAACAACATAAGAATTTTGTGTTTCAGTACTAAACAACATCGCTGCTGGATAATCGGCTGTCACATTACCTGTACCCATTTTCAGCTTACCAACCTCTTTAAAGGTATGCATCCAATGATAAGTATGTGCTTTCGTTTCACCTGCTTCTGGTGTGTAGCTCGCCATATTTGTATAGTCCGCTAACGCATTTTCAGGTTGAGTTAACGCCATAATATTCCACCAGATATCACGCCATTGATCAGCAGGTAAACCAGATGGAAGACGATTTGAAGATTCACGTAAACCCACATCAATATAATCATCCAAGTAGTCATCATACAGACCAATATGCAGCGTTAACGGATTACTTGGTAGTGCTTGAATTCCTAAGATATGCGCACTTGCTCCGCTAAACCAAGTAGAGAATACCGCACCATCTCCCCAAATAATGGATGTCGTAATTTCTTGATACTCATTTATGAAATTATCGTAGTCAGCTGGTTTATTTAGGTAACGGTCAATGTTATTCCAATACTGCCAAAATGACGCTGAAGTCAAACTGTGTAAATATAAACCGCGTTCAACCATTTCTTGATTTTCAGTCGCTAAACCGAATAAAACCATTGCTCCATAAGCATTTGCCGCTTCAGAAGTTGACTCGTTGTTATTACCACGAGCAAAGTTCACATTCCCAGATGCCCAAGAAAAACCATTTGCAGGGTCAAAATGACGCATGTAAGGGAACAGTGCATCATCACGCCCAGCTGCATAATCTCGAATCAATAATTCAATCATTGGTCCGTATTCTTCATCTGAACACCAATTTGCATCGTGACGACAAACTTCAGCTGCCGCTCTTACAAAATATCCATAATGGAAATGGTGATCATTAAGCTGTTGATGTGACGCAAACGACTCTTCAACTGCAAGTAACGTATCCCATTCATCATCATAAATAAAATAACGTTCTTCCTTTAATACACCGTTTTCATCAACCGCAGTAAACCAACTAGTTAACTCAGCTTGAAGCCAGTTTAAAAGGGTTGTTTTTTGTTCTGTTAACCCAGCACTATCCGCAATCGCCAATAGTTCAGCGACTTTACTATACGATTTACCCGTCCAATAAGCATCTTTCACTATCAAATTTGGATCTGGATGACGTACCCAAGAGTCTTGTGGTTGAGCAATAAATTCATCGACCAGACGTGTTAACTCTGCCACATCCATGCTTTGTGCAAGATGCGGTAAAGTAGGAAGCACACCTACACTAGGAACCTCATAAGTGTACGTATCACCTACTACATACTTAATGACACCTCGTGCACTTCTAATTTGTTCAACTGTAGTAACCGCTGAGCCATGCTTCCATTGCAGTGGTTGCAAGCCCATCAAGGTTTCAACGGTACTTCCATCATTACCAACATATCGATGCTCAGTCGTAACAGCTTGAGTTTGCGCATCAACTTGATAAGTGATATCTACTGCCTTGACTTCATTTAGGGCGTAATTTTTAAACGCAGTAATCAACGTATTGGAAGGTGCCGTTAATGTTGGTAGTAATGCTACAGTAAACTTATCACCTATCGCATCTACACCAATCACATTTCCTGTTACATCACTAAATGTTGTACCAGGGGCACCTGAGATTAAGTAGTAGTTCGTATTTCCAGCCACACTCGTCATCACACCTAGGTGACCATCAGATTCGTGGAAAATACCTTTTTCTCCACCGTCTTCACGCAAGGTCCTAATGTTAACTTCACCATCTAGTACAGTGAAATATACATATGCAGAACCATACACAAATGTCGCTCGCAACGCAGGTGTTCCGTTCGCAGTCCATTGAACTGTGACACTGCCATCACTATAGTCATACATTTTTGCGTCTAAATTACTTGCAGTAGCATGGGTAATAGCCAGTCCATCAAATACTTCACTGAACGGGTCAGGGATCGGATAATGGAAACCATCACCAGTGAATTGTAACCCCGTTGGAATACCCATCATGCGAACGCCTGTGTTATGAATACGTGCTGTGATCGGATCTGGAGTTATATATGCGGCATCACTTGGGCTACCTAGTTGCATTTCACCTAAAAATGAAACAGAACCCCACCATCTATGTGCAGCAAAAGGTTGTTCAGCTGCAGGACCTGTGACTTGAGTTTGACGATACGAAGGTTGGCCGATAGGAGTTTGTGTCGCTGTATCACAGCCATCAATGCCAGGTAATGTGACACCTGCACTGTAGATCCAATTACCATAATCAAATACACAACGGAAACTAGCTGGATTTATCCGGTCAGCAACAGTACCTTTACCAAAACGTAGCGGCTCAATGATAACCTGTTCGTTTGGTTGACTTGGATTACTCGTATTTTCACCAATAGCTGATGGCAAATCTGGCGCAGTTTCAACAAAACGGATATTGGCTAATTCAAACACTGTGTTGTTATGTCCTGTAGCCCAAATAACAATGCCTGTATCTACTTTACTTAAATCTAAGCCCGCACTTTGCAATTCAGCTAAAGGCACCATTTTGGTTGCCCAAGTAGTCGTAATGTCTTCGTTTAGTGTTTGATTTCCTGAAGTACATGGATAAACACAATCGAGTTTCATTGTGATCCGAGGATCACCACTGACAAGACGAATATCAAACAATAAAGCGCCCTGAGCGTAATTACTTAAATTTACTGGATTTGTTGTTTTTATGAAGAAGCCAGCTAACTGATTATTAGTCGCGTGAGCTATACGTAACACGTCACCTTTTTGTGCATCATCCTCGATTGTCCATGACATACTAGGACAAGCCGCACCACCGTCATTACTACATTCAGCGTACTCAATTGCAGCATCAAATGCATTAAGTCCTAAATCCCAACGTGCTAATGCTGCACCATCGAAAACACCAATATCACTGGCATTACTTGGCGGTGGCTCTTGTGGATCAGGGGCTGAGACTACGCTGACAGTTAATATTTGGTTAGCAGTGTTGTTGGCAGCGTCAGTTGCTGTATAAGTCAAGGTATAAGATCCTGGCTCTGTTCCTACACTACCTGTAACCGTTGCCTGCAAGTCAGTATCCACGTTATCAGTTACCGTCGCACTTGGTGTAACAAATGCTGTACCCGCTGTATGTTGTGCCGTATTACCACCAGATATAGTAATAACAGGAGCTTGTGTATCGGCTGGGGCAACGACCTGAACAGTTAAATTAACAGATGCGGTGTTGTTGGCAGCATCTGTGGCTGAGTAAGTTAGAGTGTAAGATCCCGGTTCTGTTCCTACACTTCCCGTCACGGTAGCCTGCAAACCACTATCCACGTTATCGGTTACTGTTGCACTTGGAGTGACAAACGCTGTACCCGCTGTATGTTGCGCCGTATTACCACCAGATATGGCAATAACAGGAGCTTGTGTATCAGCAGGAGTGGTCGGTTGTGTTGGTGTGGTGGGGCTTGATGAACCTCCCCCACCGCAAGCGCTAAGCGCTAAGATTGAACTAGTAGCTAACAATATTTTTTTCATACATTTCCTTGGGCATTTGTAAAAAGAACCCACAAATGTAAGCGCTTTCATAAAAATAATGTTTCTATATAAACATTTAATTTACATTTATTCAATCTATTTTGCCCTTTACAGAGCTAAATAACGCTGACAACATACTGATTTTCTTTTATTAAACAAATGCAAGGTCTTCATGGATTCATTAACCCAAATCGCCCTCGGTGGTGCTGTTGGTTATGCCGTACTTGGCAGACAGCAAGGCCGCAAAGCTATCCTTTGGGGTGCCGCGCTGGGTACGTTGCCCGATTTAGATGTGTTGATCCCATATGGCGGTGAAGTCGAGAACTTTACGTATCATCGAGGTTTTAGTCACTCGTTGTTGGTGCAATTGCTCGTCACACCTTTTTTTGCATGGCTGGCTAGTAAGATCCACCCTACTACATCCCCTTGTTTTCAACGTTGGTGTGTGATGATTTACCTGACGCTAAGTTCACATGCACTGTTAGATACTTGTACGGTATATGGCACACAACTGTTTTGGCCTGTGACCGAGTTTCCTTTTTCTTTTGATAACTTATTTATCATCGATCCCCTGTACACACTTCCCTTACTAGTTGGAACCGGGCTTGCCTTTAGCAAGCGACTATCAGCTAGCACGAAACAGAAAATGAACTTAATAGGCTTGGGTATCAGCAGTGTCTATATACTTTGGTCATTTATAGGCAAAGCCTTGATTGACGATAAAATTGAACACGCTATGACACTCAATGGAATAGAAGCCCAACACTATATTAGTTCACCTGCTGCACTAAACACACTATTATGGCGAGCTGTAATTGTCCAAGACACGCAATACTATGAAGTCTACGCATCAGTATTTGATAAACCTAACGAGGTTAGCTTCGATGTATATCCAACAGAACCTGAACGACTGAGACCAATCCAAGATGCTTGGCATATACAACGCCTGAAATGGTTCACAAAGGGCTTATTTAAAGTACAAGAGATAGAACGAAATATCATTCTATCTGACCTTAGGATGGGCGTAGAATGTGCTTACGCGTTTAACTTTGTTGTTGGCCAAATCCAAGTTGGGCCAGAGGGAAGTAAGAAAACAGTAAATGGTCCATATACTAAAATCACTGAAAGACCAAATTTATCTGCCATAACAGATGTCTGGGCAAGGATATGGAACCCACAGGTTTCTTTAGCTCCTGTTAATACTTGCTAGATGCAGATTCAATTCAAGTTTTCTTCACCTTAATCGAACGCCCGGCTTTTTCCAACAAAGGCTCCTTTGGCCAGCGATGTTTAGGATAGCGCCCTCGCATCTCTTTCGCTACTGCAAAATAGCTACTCTCCCAAAACCCTGCCAAGTCGGCTGTGACCTGAATCGGCCGCTGCGCAGGCGATAAAAGCTCAAACCTCAATGGCACCTGTCCTAGCGCAAGTAGAGGCGATGCTAACTCACCAAAGACCGATTGTAATTGCAATGCCACCGTTGGCGGTTCATCTTTTACATATCTAATAACAAAGTTTTTACCATCTGGTGCGAAATACTTTTGTGGTGCTTGTTTGGCTAAAAACTGCTGCTGAGTGTAATCTAATATTGCTTCCAATAAAGGTAATAGTGGCATTTTTCTCACCTGTGCCAACGATTTACCGGGTAAATACGGCAGCAGCCAGTCCTTAACGTGCTGGGTTAGAAATGTTTCGTCTAATAATGGCAGCTCCTCTGGACAGTATTGATGTAACCAGCACACCCGCGCGCACCATTTTTGGCATTTTTCATCAAAATTGAGAACAGCAAGCCCATGATGTTGCAGTAAACTGACCACAACATCTGCAATTTCAGTCTCTGTCCAATTCACTAGCGGGGACTCATCAATAAGTAAGTGTCGATAACGCCGTTGTAAGGTTGCTTTTATTTTCTTAGTCGTTTTATCCAGCTGATAAGCACGTTTTTCCTCTACAGAAATATTTGCCTGCACCAGAGAGATTGAACCTGCCACAGCAGAATAAATGGCCCCTCCTTGGTTTTGTCCGTCACAATCCAAAACGACGCACCAAGGCATTCCACTGAGGGTATCATTTTCATGTAATACGACACCACGTCCATTCGCCAATGTATAATTTTGCCCGTTAGCTTTAGCTAAACGATCGGGAAAGCCCAATAAAGCCATTTTAAATAACGTTTCATCTGACGGCAAAATCACGCTGGACAGAGGAAATGAGAGCCGTCGTGACAGTGCTTTAAATAAAGTCATTACATTAGCAAGGGCCGACCGGTTAAAGTTCGAAGTGAACGCTAATTCATCTTTTATAGCTCGTATTAACAAGCCGACTCGAATGGTAATATCCACAGAACGGTCATTGAGTAAGATATCCTTATCACTTAATAAAGCACATAAAGCCAATGCCGCAGTTTTGTCAGCGGCAGTTTTAGCCTGTAACAACATCGTAGCAAAACGTGGCTCGATCCCCATAGACTCAGCTTGTTTTCCTAAACTTGTCAGCCCTTTCTTATCTAACAAGCCAAGCTCAGAAAGCGTATTTTGTGCCTGAGCAATATGCGCCGATGGTGGAGCATCTAACCAAGGGATAGAACTTACATCATGCATTCCCCAAGCCACACACTCCAAAACCACAGAGGCTAAGTCAGAAGTAGCAATCGGTAACGGCGCATAGGCACTTAACACTTTATTCTCTGCCCATAGACGGAAACAATGACCAGCTTGCACTCTTCCAGCTCGACCTTGTCTTTGGATTGCAGAAGCTTCGCTAATATAATACGTAGAAAGTTTGGTTAAGCCCGATTTCACGTCAAATTCGCTGCGCTTTTCCAAACCAGAATCAATCACAACTGTCACATAGGGTATAGTCAAACTTGTTTCTGCAATATTGGTTGCAAAAATAACAGCTGGAATCGCTGCCTTACGTTTTAAAATAGCACTCTGCTTATCTAATGCCAAACCACCGTATAAGGCAAAAACCGGGGTTTCAGGTAAGTTTTCACGGGCCCATTTAAGGCAGCGGTTAATAGCTCCTTGTCCTGGTAAAAAAACTAAAATATCACCTTTATGATCTGGCTCTTGTAATGTTTCTAATAATAACTTCCCTATATGCTGCGGCAATGCCCGCTCGTATTGTACAATTTTAGATAAATGCCCTACGCGTTGATGTTGTTCAAGAGCAGGTCGATAAGTAGTGGTAACAGGAAAAGTACGCCCCTTTGCTGCTATGACCGGTGCAGCTCCTAAATACTGCGCTACATGTTCGGTATTCATCGAAGCTGACATTACCAGTAAACACAAAGACTCACGTAAGCTTTGTTGCACCTCATAACTCAACAACAAACCCATATCCGCAGGTACACTGCGTTCATGGAATTCGTCAAAAATAACACATCCTACTCCTGTTAATTCGGGGTCGTGTTGTAAGCGTTGCGTTAATATCCCCTCTGTGACAATCAACAAACGGGTTTGTGCGGAAACCCGTTGCTCATGACGGATTTGATAACCTATCGTTGTACCTACTTTTTCTCCTAATAACTCGGCTAAATATCCTGCAAGCGCCTTCACTGCGACCCGCCGTGGCTCAAGTAATATGATTTGTTGATCAGTGAACATAGGGTCGGCAAGCAGAGCTAGAGGAACTACCGTTGATTTTCCAGCACCAGGTTCAGCAGATAAGACACAACGTTGATGTAGGTCTAGAGCAGAAATAAGTTCAGGTAAATGCTCAGTGATCGGTAAATTTGATGGGATAAGCTTTGAAATAGATACAGACAAATGTCTTCCTGAATAGTAAAAAACAGCTAAGCAAAAAACTGAAGTGGTTTCACACTCCAGTTTTTTAACTTTTTAGCCAAAGTGATTGAATACACCTTTATTTCCGTCGGGATCTCGAAAATAGCCGCCATAAAACATATCTGGAATACGCTGCCCTGGCTGGCCTTCATCTTTAGCACCTAACGACAATGCCAAAGCATGCATTTCATCCACTTTTTCCTTGGAGCCTGGCGCTAATGCAAACATATTGCCATTCCCTGGGTGAGGCTCTGATTCATCAAAAGGAATGCAAATTGATAACATTGGTTCACTCATACTCTTACCAAAAAAGATAATGCGATCCATTTTTACCAACGTTTTCATTCCCATAGGCGCTAAAAGCTCTGCATAAAAAGCCTCTGCTTTGGCAAGATCTGAAACACCTAGCGTGATATAACTTAACATTGTTATTCCTTATCCTTATTTATCAACAGGTCCACTGTAGCCGATTTAGTTCAATAAAAAAACCCGCTGATATCTTATGTTAGATAATTCAGCGGGTTTATGATTAAGCCCATTATGTAATGTAAACGTTTAACCTACATAATATGTACTAGACCATGAAACTTAGTTTAATAAGCCATTTATAATGCTATTTAATGTCGCACTTGGACGTAAAGCTTTAGCAGCTAAAGCAGCATCAGCAAAGTAATAACCATTAATGTCCATCGCTACACCCTGTGCACCGTTTAACTCACCAACGATTTGAGCTTCGTTAGTTTGCATCGCTGCAGCAACACTTGCGAATTCAGCTTGTAAGTCAGCATCAGCTGTTTGCGCTGCTAACGCCTCTGCCCAGTAAGTTGCTAGGTAGAAATGTGAACCACGGTTGTCTAACTCATTTACTTTACGTGACGGTGATTTGTTTTCTTCTAAGAATTTCGCAGTCGCCTGATCTAAAGTATCTGCTAAAACCTTAGCTTTAGGATTGTTTGTTGTCTCAGCTAAGTGCTCAAAAGAAGCCGCTAGAGCTAAAAACTCACCTAATGAATCCCAACGTAAATGGTTTTCTTTTTCAAACTGTTGCACGTGTTTGGGAGCTGAACCACCGGCACCTGTTTCAAATAAACCACCACCGTTCATCAATGGCACGATAGATAACATTTTAGCCGAAGTACCTAACTCTAAAATTGGGAACAAATCTGTTAAATAATCACGTAATACGTTACCTGTTGCAGAGATCGTATCTAAACCTTGAGCACAACGAGCTAAAGTGTGTTTAGTGGCTGCAACCGGATTCATAATTTGGATATCTAGACCAGTTGTATCGTGATCTGCTAGGTAAGTGTTAACCTTTTTGATCATTTCAGCGTCATGACCACGGTTTTCATCTAACCAGAATACTACTGGTGTATTAGATAAACGTGAACGGTTAACTGCTAGCTTGACCCAATCTTGGATCGGCGCGTCTTTGGCCTGACACATTCGGAAAATGTCACCTTCACCGACAGTTTGTTCTAACAACACTTCATCATTGCTATTAATAACTTTAACAGTACCCGCAGCCGCTAAGATAAATGTTTTATCATGTGAGCCATACTCTTCTGCTTTTTGTGCCATAAGGCCAACATTAGGTACCGAACCCATAGTGCGCGGATCAAAAGCGCCATTTTCTTTACAGAAATCAATAACTGATTGGAAGACACCAGCATAACAACGATCTGGGATCATAAATTTAGTGTCTTTCTGACGACCATCAGGTCCCCACATTTGACCTGAAGCACGTAAAGCTGCAGGCATAGACGCATCAATAATAATATCGCTTGGTACGTGTAAGTTTGTGATGCCACGATCTGAATCGACCATTGCCATATCAGGACGCGTTGCATAAACAGCTGCAATATCCGCTTCAATTTCCGCTTTTTTATCCGCTGATAACTTAGTTATCTTGGCATAAACGTCACCCAAACCATTGTTGACATCAACACCGATTTCAGCAAATGTGTCTGCGTGTTTGGCAAATACATCTTTGTAGAATACTTCAACTGCATGACCAAAAATAACAGGGTCAGATACTTTCATCATCGTTGCTTTCATGTGTAATGAGAGTAAAACGTTTTGCTCTTTGGCCGCTGCAATCTCTTTGTCAAAGAATGCGACTAGTGCAGACTTGCTCATTACTGAAGTATCAATAATTTCCTTGTCTAATAACGAGACTTTTTCTTTTAACACTTTTTTAGTGCCATCAGTACCAACAAACTCAATACGTACATCTTGTGCACCTTGTACTGTTGTTGATTTTTCCGAGGCATAAAAATCACCAGATTCCATGCTTGCTACATGTGATAAAGAGTCTTTTGACCACTCCCCCATTGAGTGCGGATTATTGCGTGCGTACTGCTTCACTGAACCAGGTGCACGACGGTCAGAGTTACCTTCACGTAAAACAGGGTTTACCGCAGAACCTAATACTTTTGCATAGGTCGCTTTAATCTTTTCTTCTGCTGCATTTTGCGGATCTTCTGGATATTCTGGTAATGCATATCCTTTCGCCTGTAATTCTTTAATCGCAGCTTGTAATTGTGGTACAGAGGCACTGATATTAGGTAACTTGATAATGTTTGCTTCTGGTGTCTTAGCTAAATCACCTAATTCTGCTAATGCATCACTGATGCGTTGTTCTTCAGTTAAAAACTCTGGAAAATTAGCAATAATACGCCCAGCCAAAGAAATATCACGAGTCTCTACTGAGATCCCTGATGATTTTGAAAACGCTTGAATAATAGGTAAAAAAGAATGAGTAGCTAGTGCTGGCGCTTCATCCGTTATTGTATAAATGATTTTTGCAGTGTCAGTTGTCATTGTTTGTCCTGTTAATTTAGGTTACTGCTTTAACGTTTCCTACTAAACGCTAAAACCTATGATTGAAGTACTTTTGTATCCGGTACATTTTTCTAGTGTTTCTGTATTTTGAGTATGGGTTGTAAAGCTTTTATCAAGAAAAGAATGTTTAATTTTCCTCTCTCTTAAGCTTTCACTTGCTCAAGCACTAGAAGGTATTATTTATTAGTATTATTTTGGGGGCATTTTATATCACAAAAACGCATAATAACGAATAATAATCGACCTGATAATGCTAATTATCTAGATCAGTTCGACCATTATTCATGAAGAGATAAGATGGGTTATTTATTTTCTTCTGATTTTTCCAAGGCTTCGATATCGGCCCAGATTTTCTCAGCTTCTGCCGTTATCATCGCATAAGATTTTATATCGCCGCGGCGTTGGGCTTGCATGCCTTCTTCCAATTTAGCATCGTATTGCTTGCGTAACTTTTTGGTGGGGTCTGACTTAAACCAACTAAACATAGTTTTCCTTTTAATTTGTATATTGCCAATTCATTTCATATTATATTTACTTGTTAACAACTCTTTTTGTTCAAATAATTAGTACAATTTTAAAAGAATACTTTCACGCATTTCTTAATGTATTAATATCAGATGGCGTTTTTATAACGCTTTCTTTTAAACAAATTTTAGCAAAATTTATAAGTCTCTTGTTACCCATCTCCCATTTAACAAAGTATTACTAAAATGACTTCGACAAAACGTAAAGTATGTACAAGATGCGAATATCCTTTATCTACCTGTTTATGTGTTCAAATCCAAACTATTGTCAACCCTATACACATTTTAGTTTTACAAGATCCCAGTGAAGTTAAACATCATAAAAACACTGTCAGATTACTTAAACTTGCACTTAACAATATTACTGTTCAGATAGCAGACTCAACACTTCAACCAATCTCGATGATTAATAATGATAATGCTGTAGTTCTATATCCTAGTGCAGATGCTTTTTGTATGGAGGACTTAATTGAAAACCTACCAAAGACAAGTAATGGGCTTATTGAAAGTATGTGTAATGACTGTGATGTTGGTACTAAAACTGATAGATTCCTCAGTCCTAGTTTGTCTAAGACCATAATTAATTTTGGTAATATAAAACATTTAATATTATTAGATGGGAGTTGGTCAAAGACCCATAAAATATGGTCGACCCAAAAGTGGCTCCAGGACATACCACAAATGACCTTTGCCGAACTACCTGACTCACAGTATCGCATCCGCAAAGCCAACAGAAAGAATAGTCTTTCCACATTGGAAGCATGCGCGCATGTCCTTAAAAAACTGTATAAAGTTAATGTAACGCCCTTATACAATCTTTTAAATGCCTTACAAGACGATTGGGACGCTCATAAAAAAGCGGCTTCTTCTAATAATTCATAGCCACATATTGTAGTAATGCCTCTATCTGACCAAACCAACGATTAATATGTTCAAATCTCGCTAAATCAAATCCACCTTCATGCGCAACATGGGTATAAGCATATGATGCAATATCTGCAGTTGTAAAATTATCGGATG
>Ga0209962_1000025_pt1 | contig 46888 bp, 38 predicted proteins | sample SalPonA_C_H2O_MG_FD_185722 | JGI IMG/M metagenome (GOLD analysis project Ga0209962, IMG submission 185722) | Water microbial communities from South San Francisco under conditions of wetland restoration - Salt Pond MetaG R2A_C_H2O_MG (SPAdes)... | ecosystem: Environmental > Aquatic > Non-marine... | reverse complement strand
TAAAGGTAATCCTACATTACCTCAACATTCAAAAGTCACCCTTGCAGTCTGTTCTGCACTAGCCTTTTCATCTATCCCTGCATTTGCAAATACAGCTGTTGATCAAGCTAAAATCGAAACAATTGAAGTAACAGCAACTAAACGTACTCAGAACATTCAAGAAACACCTGTTGCAGTTCAAGCAATGACCGGTAAGCAATTAAAAGAACAAAATATCAGTAATTTTGATGATTTTGCCCGCTATGCGCCAAATATTACTCTTGGTGGTCGTGGACCAGGCCAAGCTGATGTATTTATTCGTGGCATGGCTATCCAGCCGATTACTGTAATGTTGTCAGGTGCTCAAGGGACAATGCCTAATGTAGCCCTTTATGTAGATGAGCAACCCGTTACTGCCCCAGGTCGTAACCTAGATCTGTATGCAACCGATTTAGAACGTATTGAAGTATTACCGGGGCCTCAAGGCACATTATTTGGAGCCAGTTCACAAGCCGGTACCATTCGTTATATTACAAATAAGCCAAGCTTAGGCGGTTTTGAAGCAGGTTTTAGTACCAAATTAGAAAACACTAAACACGGTGAAATGAGTACATCAGCCGAAGGTTTTGTAAATATTCCTTTAACTGACGACTTAGCATTTCGTGCCGCTATGTATAGTGTTAACCGTGGTGGTTACATTGATAATGTAGCTGGCTCATTCACACTAGACCCAGCACTTAATCCTCAATCATCGGTTGATTTAGGTCCTGATGCATCTTATGAAGCAGTTACTAACCAATCATTAGTTGAAGATGACTTCAATGATAGCTTTTATCAAGGTGGTCGCTTTGGGCTTAAGTACTTTATTAACGACAGCTGGTCTTTACTTCTACAACATACTGCACAATCTTTAGGTGCAGATGGTGTATTTGATTACGACCCAGAAGTAGGTGATTTAGAAGTATCCCGTTACTTCCCTGACGAATTACGTGATGATGTAAACTTAACCTCATGGGTATTAGAGGGTGAAGTGAACGATTTAGACATCGTTTATGCAGGTGCATTCCTGGACCGTGAAGTTGAGCAATCTATAGACTATACTGGTTATAACAACTCAGGTGGTTTCATTGCATATTATACTTGTACGTATACCAACCCAGATTATGTGGTTAATTATAGCATTGATCCAAAATTCATCACTGAAAACCGTGAATGTAAAGATCCAACAAAAGGCTTCCAAACGCAACAAAAACACAACCGTATGACTCATGAGTTACGTGTTTCAGCTGATCCCACTGACCGTCTAAGTATTACTGCCGGTATCTACATGGATTCAACTGAAATTGAAACGCTCGATGATTACATCTATCCAGCGGTTAAAGAATTAGGCTTTGCACCTAATGCACCAATTGCGGCAGCGGTAAGTATTTCTGATGCAACGCGTCCAGCTGATGTTGCATTCTTTAACGATATCACCCGTACCGAAGATCAAATAGCAGTATTCAGTGAAGCAACTTATGCTTTAACGGATAAGCTAAAAGCAACATTAGGTTTGCGTTGGTATGATCTGGAAACTGATTTTGAAGGTTCATCTAATTTTGCAGATGGTATTTTTCAAGGTTCGGTAAATACTGACCGTGGTCGTGATTACGATACTTCTGGTGGACATACGACTGAACCATTGAAAGAAGATGGTGTGATACCTAAGTTCAGCTTAGCGTATCAAGCAACTAACCGTATTATGTATTACGCAACTTACTCAGAAGGTTTCCGTCCAGGTGGTTTCAACCGTGGTGGTGGTGTAGCCTCACGTAACCCAGACTTCCCAACAGTAGGTACAACTTACGGTACGGATGATGTCACTAACTATGAATTTGGTTGGAAAACATTATTACTAGACCAAAACTTGCGTTTCAACGGTAATGCATATTTTATCGAATGGGATAATATGCAAACATCACGTTTTGACCCGCAAAACGTATCTATCTTGACGTTTATTGAGAACGCAGCAAGTTCTGAAATTAGAGGGATTGAAACTGATTTCGAATATGTCGCAACGGATAACTTAACTCTGTATGGTGCATTCTCATTCAACGATACTGAGTTAACAGAAGTGAACGCACAAGTAATCGAGATGGCACCAATCGGTTCTACTCTACCCGTTACACCTAAAACACAAGGTAATGTCAGAGCACGTTATGATTGGTCTAATGCCGGTTTCGACTTCGATTGGCAGGTAGCTATGCAATTCGCAGCGAAAAGTTACAGTTCAATTGTTGCTGAAGAACGCTTTGAACAAGACAGCTATTCATTATTTAATGCATCAGTTGGTGCAGAAAAAGATGGTTGGCGTGTTAGACTATACGTAGATAACGTTACTGATGAACGTGCAACATTGTTTATTAACAATCAAGATGACATTAGCCGCATAAGCACTAACCGTCCTCGCACCATCGGTATGAGTGTAAATTATACGTATTACTAAGGTCTTTCTATGTCCGTTGCAAGCACGGATTTAAGATCAATTAAACGCATGATGCAGCAGCAAAACTTTGCTGCTGCATTACGCGATCTTGATTTGATTTTAAACAACATCAACACCCAGACAACAAAGCCTCCTCAAGCATTTCTTATTGAACTCGCTTATCTTAAAGCAGCCTGTTTAAGGTATTTAAAACAGCCAACAGCAGCCTTAGAAGAATTACTTTACTTACAAAAAATTGCGCCTGATTTTGCTAAAGGGTTTCAAGAACAAGGCCATTGCCACCGTGTCTTAGGACAAACAGAACTTGCGATTTTAGCCTTTCAAAGAGCCGTAAATCTCCATCCCGCGTTAATCGCTAGTTGGAAACAATTACACGCATTGTTCGTGTTACAAAAGGAAGACACTTTAGCAGCACAAGCCCAAGAACGTTTCCAAGAGCTGAGTCGCTTACCTCCCCCTGTTTTGCAAGCTACTGGTTTATTCCATGAAGGAAAAATAGCGATCGCCGAACGAATAACCCGCGACTTTCTTAAACAAGCCCCCAAAAATGTGCCAGGGATGCGGTTATTAGCCCAAATCGCTAAACAGCTATACATATTAGAAGATGCAGAAATTTTATTATCTGCAGCCCAAACCCTAGCTCCTCATGATATTACCTTAGAATTGGAGCTTATTGAGGTTCTGCAAAAAAGACAAAAACACAGTGAAGCATACACAACAGCCCAAGCTTGTCATTCAAAATATCCTGATGAACCCATGGCAACACTTGCTTTGGCTAATCAATGCATGGGGATCAATGAAGTTGATTCTGCCATTACCCATTTTACTCAGGTCATTAACGCTCTACCGCAACATGCAAATGTATATATTCAGCGTGGTCACGCTTATAAAACAACGGGTGAAACTGACCTAGCTGTCGCAGATTATCAACAAGCATATTCGTTAAAAGCTGATTTTGGTGATGCTTACTGGAGCTTAGCAAACTTAAAAACGTACCAATTTAGCAAGGCTGAAATTTCTCAGATGCTGCGTTTAGTGAAGGACGATTTTGTTCTTAACAACGAAAAATACCATATGGCATTTGCTTTAGGTAAAGCGTACGAGGATCAAAAAGACTATGCTAAATCTCATGAATATTATGCGTTAGGGAACACCTTAAAAGCATCAGAACTTGGGTATCAAGCAGACGAGGTCAGTCAACAAATAACAGCACAAATCACGCATTGTCCTCCAAGTATTTTTACTGAAAACCTGTCAAAATGCACCAACCCTGCCCCAATATTTATTGTCGGTTTACCGCGTGCTGGTTCTACTTTATTAGAGCAAATCCTAGCATCACATTCACAGATTGAAGGAACGAGTGAATTACCCAATATTATGGCTTTTGCGCGACGCCTATCAGGAAATAAACGTGCCGCACCTGAATACCCTCAGAACCTGCAAAGTTTAGATATCGCAACACTTACCACTTTAGGTGATGAATTTATTAAAGAAACGCAAATACACCGCACTGGAGCACCGTATTTCATTGATAAAATGCCTAATAACTTTAGACATTTGGGGCTGATTAAAAAAATCCTACCCAATGCTAAAATCATTGACGCCCGCAGAGAACCCATGGCGTGTTGTTTTAGCGGCTATAAACAACTATTTGCTGAAGGCCAAGAGTTTTCTTACCGACAAACTGATATTGCGCACTACTACGACGACTATGTGCGCTTAATGGACCACTGGCAAACCTGTTTCCCAGAAAATATCCTCAAAGTACAACATGAAGACGTACTAGACGATTTAGAAGGTCAAGTTCGAAGAATGCTCGATTTTCTTGGCGTAGAGTTTGAGGAAAGTTGTTTAACGTTTTATGCCACCAAACGTAATGTAAAAACCCCTAGTGCGGAACAAGTACGCCAACCTATAAGTCAAAAAGCGCGTTACCAATGGCATAATTACGCGCCCTATTTAACGGATCTCACCAAACACTTTAACAGCGCCGGTCCGCTTAAGATCTTGTAGTGTTAAGACACTCTTTGGATCGATTTGGTGGCGCTGAGCTAGCCATAATTCTAACGTCGCCTGTGCATCATCTAGCGCATTATGCACAGGTGCCAATGGAAATCCGAAGCGCTCACGACAAGCTCCAAGCGTAGCTGCATCATTTGGAATAACGGTGTGTTCTTTATTTAATTGATATAAAGCTAACTGCATCGTATCTAGCACCACAATATGAGGCAGTGTTTTGCCAAGTTTTTGCGCTAAATTTTCTAACATCACCATATCAAGTTGGGCGTTATGGACAACAAAAACTGCCTTTTCTGAAAAAGTTATTAAAGCAGAATACATTTCTTCAGCATGCACGCCGTCGATTAAAGAGTCTTTAGTCAAGCCATGAATAACAGGGGACTGAGCAAGGTCTGTATTGGCTCGAATCAGTGCATAATAAGCAGAACTCAAATCAATTTGATGTCCTTGCCCTTGGATCCAGCCCGCAGATAAAAACTTAGCTTTCTTAGCCTCTAATCCGCTAAATTCAAAATCTACACTCAACAAAGGTAAAGCACTCAGTTTTTCATCTCGCCATTGTTTAGGTAACGCAGAACCTAGGTTTAAAGATTTTTTTAGCCAGTTCAGCATTTAACTGATCCCGCCGGAAAACTTTAGTACTGCAGACTGTTGTGCCCTATCAATGCTTTTAAAAGCGGCTTTTAGTTGATGTTTTTCTATCGATGAAAGATCGGACATACTCACAAAATTATCCGAAGCATTATTCGATAACTGATGACGCCAACGCAAACGGTTTAAAAACAACCAAATATCTCTGAGGTTATTGGCATCTTTCTGATTCATTTCACCAATCTGTCCCAAAATATTAAAGCGCTCGATGGTCCCCGGAATGGTAAGCCCCGCTTTTAATGCGTGTAAGCGAGCTAGGTTATTTACCAAAGCAACTGCATTTACTTTTATGTTAATACAATCACTTTTGCCATTGTGTTTTTTCGTCACTAATTTGTTAAACATCGATAAAGGCACAGATTCTTGATTAGAGTTACGGGCTAAAGCTGCAAGGAAAATGTTGTCTTGCAATATGGGTTTGCGAAGCTGTTGCAGACGTTTAAAAAGAGTTCTATCACCAGCTACTGCACGAGAGTCCAGAAAGATATTAAATTCCAAGATTGCCTCAGGTGTCGTCGACCGGATCCACTTTTTAGCTTGGGTGACCGCTTGATTTAAAGATAAACGTAAATCAGGATTAGAGGCCATGATATTACCATCACACAATTTAATCCCGCATTTGCCTAAACCTTTACAGACGTATTCAGCAAAAGCTGCAAAATATTCTGCCTCTCTAGGTGTTGGATCCCTTTCCAGTAATAAAGCATTGTCTTGATCTGAGCCCATGGTTTGATCTTCACGAGCCTGTGAACCGTAAACTACCCAGCAATATTTCATTGGTGGAGTGCCATTGATTTCAACGAAAAAATCAATAAGTTTACGCGTCATAACATCAGTACCTTGAGAAAGTACCTTACCTGCTATATCAAAATCTCCTGCACGTTTAGCGTTAGCTGCAAAGTACTGCGGCATCTGCCAAGAAACACGCGTTAATTCATATAAACTTTTAGTTTTGGATAACTCACCAATCATAAAGAGAACATTACTACGTTGCTGACGTACGACATCAGAGGTTGTTACCATACCGACTGGAGAACGGTCGTCTGCATGAAGTACGGGTAAATGATGGATGTTCTTCTCGCTCATCAAAGCTATTGCCGCAAACATATTCTGATTATGCAAAATATAAGCTGGGCTAGAGGTCATAATCGTATCTACCGGCAAAGTGATATCTAACCCTGTTGCTACAACACGATTACGTAAATCTCGGTCAGTCACTATCCCAATTAAATGGTCATCCTCAGTGACAATTAAAGAACTCACACCCTCATCTGACATGACTTCTGCCGCGGCTTTGATAGATAACGTTTGTTCAATTTGGATCGGTGCTCGGTGAAGCATTTCATGTAAAGGCTTATATAGCCACATTGCATTTGAATTTGCTACCGCTTGGTTTTCTACGACGTCATCTCTAGCTGCGGTAAAAAATCCTAAAAAGGACTTATTTTCACATCGTTGCTTGAATACCTCTGGAGAAAAGCAGTAAATAACGCCTGGGCTATCCACAGTCACTTGCATTTTACCTTCATCAGGATCCAACAACATAATAAAGCCAAAGTAGTCACCTTCACTTAAATGACGTTCCTTCCCTCTTTCATCAGTAATAATAAATTGTCCCGACTGGATCAAAAACAGGGCTGGACAGTGCTCATCTAGCACTTCTTCTTGATTGTCATCGGTAAGATAAATGACTTTGGTGTGTTTCGCTGTGTGCAACAAGGTGTCTTTATCAAACACATCAAATGGAGCTGATTGTTTCAAGAAATCGATAACTTGATGGGGTATGGTGCTCATTTATTCTTCCTTGTGCAAGTTATTGTCATATATATAAAATGTGACTTTGTACTGCTATGATAATCAACAAACTGTCTGAATTTCCCACACTAGAGAATGCCTCGTCAATACAAAATTCGACCTTAGTATTAGCCCATATATTAACACTATGCGTGGTGTGATAAAGTACATAATGTAAGTTTACAAAGAACGAGAATAATATGGCTTTTGGTTGGGTTTTACTGGCGTTATTTTATCTAATGCTGTTGTTTTGGATTGCGAAATGGGGAGATAAAAACACACCACTCGCTAGAAAAATTACGTCTCATCCGGTGGTATATTCCTTGGCACTTGCCATCTACTGTACTGCTTGGACATTCTTTGGCGGGGTTGGTCAAGCTTCCCGTGATGCATGGATGTATTTACCAATTCTTTTGGGGCCTGCCTTAGTCTATTTATTTGGCTATAACTTCTTACGTAAAATGGTCATCGTCAGTAAAAAACAACATATCAATACTATCGCTGACTTTATTTCTTCACGCTACGGTAAACGTCAACCAGTCGCATTGGTTGTAACGCTGATAGCACTTCTCGCCACCATTCCATATATCGCATTACAATTAAAAGCAATTGGAGCTTCATTTGTCATTATGTCTAATGAAGATGACATTCAATTCATTGTGTTCCTTTCAACTATTTTTGTTGCACTATTTGCTATTTACTTTGGTACAAAACAGACCGACGTAACCGAATATCGCAGAGGTTTAATGCTCGCAATTTCATTTGAATCAGTGATTAAACTGTTAGCATTAGTTTTAGTTACCTATGTGGGATACCAAGCTTGGAATTCGACATCTACAGAATCTTTTATTACTGAGTTTGCAGCAGAACACTCTTATACTCAGCTAACATCATTCTCGTTTTGGGCGCAAACATTCATGGCGGCAGCAGCCATTATCTGCTTACCTAGACAATTCCATGTAGCCATTATTGATAATCTAAATGTGAATCATCTGCAGACTGCACGCTGGTTATTTCCACTTTACTTGCTACTCACTGCCTTTTTGATTCCCATTATTGCTATCGCAGGACAAACGCTATTTAGTGGTAGTACGATTAACTCGGATAACTATGTGCTTTCGATCGCTGTACTTTCTGAGAGTATACTCCTACAAATGATCGTATTTGTCGGTGGCCTATCTGCTGCTACAGCAATGATCATTGTCGCGACGTTAACATTGTCGACAATGTTGGCCAACGATGTTGTCTTACCCAAACTTTTACCAAGTGACAAATCACCAGCGAAACAGCAAAACTACACACAAAAAATACGCATTATCCGACGTACAATTATTGCGGTCATTTTAGGGTTATCCTTTATTTATCAACAGCAAATGACAGGTTCAAGTTCGTTGAGCTCGATCGGGTTGATTGCCTTCTCTTTAGTAATTCAATTATTACCGGCTATTGTCGGAGGACTATATTGGAAAAAAGGTCATGCGCATGGCGTCTATGCAGGACTATTTATGGGGATAACAAGTTGGATTTTCTGGTTAATCATTCCAATTTTCAATCCTGACATGTCAGTTTTCAGCCAATCAGAGATCCTCACACAAGGCGCAATTATTAGTGTCTTAGCAAATACTGCCACGTACATACTCTTTTCCAAAATCGCACCAGCGAGATTAACCGACAAAATTCAAGCTGAAGCATTTGTCCACCCTGACTTAACCTATACTCCAACTCGTAAGGAAAATATTGATAATATCAACAACAGCGATTTAATGACCTTGTTAACGACTTTTATGGGACAAACGCGTTGTGACCAGTTGGTCTCAGAATTTGAAGCTACCAATAGCTATAAGATTGAACCCGCACAACAACCAGAGCAAGAATTTATCGCTTTCTGTGAACGAGGCCTGGGCGGCGTAATCGGCGGTTCTAGTGCACAGGTGTTAGTGTTTAGTTTACTGCAAGGCAAAAAACTCGACTTCTCAGAAGTAATAAACTTCTTTGATGGTACTACCCAAGCCATGCAATTTAATATGACAGCACTTATGACCTCTCTAGAAAGTATGGAACATGGTATTAGTGTGATTGACAAGCATTTAAACCTCGTGGCTTGGAATAAGAAATATCTAGAGTTATTCGCCTACCCAGACAATTATTTAACCGTCGGCGTGCCCATTGAAAAACTGATGCGCTTTAATGCTCTAAAAGGTGAGCTAGGGCCTGGTGATATTGATGAGTTGATAAAGCGACGTATCGAACACTTAAAGAACGGGACTCAGCATCGTTTTACACGACAACGTAACGATGGCAAAGTAATTGAGATGATAGGGAATCCTCTACCAGGTGGTGGGTTTGTGACCAGCTTTAACGACATTACAAGCCATGTCGAAATTCAACAGGCTCTTGAAGAGGCCAACATTGATCTCGAAACGCGTATGAAAAAACGGACCGAGGAAGTACATTCGATAAATGCTGATTTACGCCTTGAAATTGAGCGTCGTTACGACACAGAAAAAGAACTAATCGAAGCACGTAAAGCCGCAGAAGAAGCGAACGCCTCTAAAACTCGATTTTTAGCACTAGCTAGCCACGATATTATCCAACCGTTAAATGCTGCCAAATTATACTTGTCAGCATTAGAAGACGCAGTGTTATCAAAATCAGCACGTGAAATACTCTCTAAACTCAATGATTCAGTGACATCTTCAGAAGAGTTAATTAGCACCTTATTAGATATATCCCGTCTTGACCAAGGCGATCTGGAAGCTAAAATTGAATCATTTGACCTCGCCAAAATCGTTAATCATATTATTTCAGATATGTCGATGAAGGCTGAAAATAAAGGCTTAAAATTGCGTGCTCGGATCCGCAATGTTTGGGTCAAAGCTGACCGAACTTATACCTATCGTATCATTCAAAATTTCGTTTCTAATGCCATCAAATATACTGACTCTGGAAAAGTCTTGGTAACTATCAAACAATCTGGCGAAAAAGTTACGGTGCGTGTTTACGATACTGGTATCGGATTAACTAAAGAGAACCAATCAGCAATTTTTGAAGATTTTGTGCGAGTACAAGAGTCTTCATCGGCAGGCGTAGGCTTAGGCCTCGGAATTGTGCGCAGACTATCAAAAAAAATGGATGCTGATGTAAGTGTTTCCTCTAAAAAATCAGTGGGAAGCTGCTTTAGTTTAACGCTGATAGGTACAGAACCTGAACAAATCAAACCGAGTGTAACTCGTCGAACAGTAAGAGGACTAAAAGGCCTAAAAATCTTATGTATCGATGATAAGAACGAGAACCTAGATGCTTTAAAAACACTATTAGATAAGTGGGGAGTTGTGTCTTATCTAGCCAACACCTATGAAAAGGGATTGATGGCAGTGGATGAATTTACGCCTGACTTAATGCTTATTGACTACCAATTAGACCGTGACTTACTTGGGTTGGATTTAATTAGTGATATCCAACAAAAGATGCATAAGGTAGTACCGGCAGCTATTGTTACTGCATTACATGATGAAGATCTAAAACAAAAATGCCATGAATTGAATATTATGCATTTAAATAAGCCTCTAAAACCTGCAAAACTTCGTGCTATGGTCCAGTCAATGGCTAAGCAACAGAAGTTTGAAATGAAAGAATAACAGGCATAAAAAAACACGCTCTAAGCGTGTTTTTTTCATAGGTCAGTTACACTATATATTTAATTCTTAACCGGCGGCTCTAACTCTAACTGAGATGCAATTAATACTGCTTGTGTACGGTTATTAATACCCAGTTTTCTAAAGATTGCAGTCACGTGAGCTTTTACTGTTGCTTCTGCAATATCCAAGTTATAACCAATTTGCTTATTCAATAAACCCTCACGCATAAAGCACAATACTTTATATTGTGAAGGTGTCAGGCTTGCAACGTTATCAGCAAGTTGAGAAAAAGCCTCATCGACCTCTTCGATACTATCCGAAATACCTTCGGGTAACCAAACATCACCAGATAATATTGCTTTAATTGCTTCACCTATTTCTGCTGAGCTTGCTGTTTTAGGAATAAAACCCAATGCACCGACGCCAACAATCTTTGAAATAATCAAAGGATCTTCTGTTCCTGACACTACGGCTACAGGTAAATCCGGATAAAGTTTCAATATATGTAGCAGCCCAAATAAATCATTACTACCTGGCATGTGTAAATCCAAGAGTAATAAATCAACTTCAGTTTGCTCCAAAACCTCAATTGTTTCAGGTAAATCTGAAGACTCTAGTAATTTAAGGTCTTGCAGTGATACTGACAACGCTCCTTTTAGTGCATCTCTATAGAGCGGATGGTCATCCGCAATAAGCAACGTTGCCATAGTTTTCTACCTTTCTTTATTTATTCAATCTTTCTGCAATTAGCGTATCAACAACTGACGGATCTGCAAGTGTTGAAGTATCACCTAACTGCTCGTATTCATTTGCCGCGATTTTACGCAAGATACGTCGCATAATTTTGCCCGAACGTGTCTTTGGTAAACCACTTGTCCATTGAATTAAGTCTGGAGTAGCAATAGGACTTAATTCTTTACGCACCCAGCTTCGGATTTCAGCTGTAAGTGCATCGTCTGCGACCACACCCTCTAGAGGCGTAACATAAACATAAATGCCTTGGCCTTTAATATCATGAGGATAACCCACAACCGCAGCTTCGGCAATCACTTCGTGGGCAACTAAAGCACTTTCAATCTCAGCTGTTCCTAAACGGTGACCAGATACGTTTAAAACATCATCTACACGACCAGTAATCCAGTAATAACCATCTTCATCACGACGGCAACCGTCACCTGTAAAATATACGTTATTATAAGCACTGAAATAAGTTTCGATAAAACGTTTATGGTCGTTATAAACCGTTCTTGCTTGTGAAGGCCAGCTATCTTTAATAACTAAGTTACCTTCGTTAGCACCTTCAAGCTCAACACCTTCAGCATCAAATAATGCTGGCTGAATACCAAATAATGGGCGTGAAGCAGAGCCTGGTTTATTTGGAGTTGAAGACGGTAGCGGCGCGATCATCATACCACCAGTCTCAGTTTGCCACCAAGTGTCCACGATTGGACACTTAGATTGACCAATAACACGATAGTACCATTCCCAAGCTTCTGGGTTAATAGGCTCGCCTACTGAACCTAAAATACGCAAAGAAGATAGATCACAACCTTCCACCGGTTTTTCACCGTGCGCCATCAATGCACGAATCGCTGTAGGTGCTGTATACAAGCTATTAACTTTGTATTTTTCAACAACCTGTGCAATACGACGAACATCCGGATAAGTCGGAACACCTTCAAAAAATACTTGTGTTGCACCCGCTACCATTGGTCCATAAACCATATAGCTGTGACCAGTGATCCAACCCACATCAGCAGTACACCAATAAATATCATCAGGTTGATAATCAAAGCCATACTTAAATGTCATTGAAGTATATAGTAAGTAACCACCTGTAGAATGAACAACACCCTTCGGCTGACCGGTAGAACCAGAGGTATAAAGGATGAATAAAGGATCTTCTGCATCCATTACTTCTGGTTCACATTGCGCTGAACAATCTTCTGTTAACTCATGCCACCAAACATCAACATCTGCATTCCAAGTTACATCCCCACCAGTGAGCTTGTGAGTGATAACAGCAGTTATAGACGGGCAGGCATCATTTGCTAATGCTTCATCGACATTTGCTTTTAATGGTACAGAACGACCAGCACGGCGACCTTCGTCACATGTGATTACGACTTTTGCATCAGAGTTATTGATACGATCAGCAATTGCATTTGGTGAGAAACCACCAAAAATGACAGAATGTACGGCACCAATACGTGCACAAGCTAACATTGCATATGCAGCTTGTGGCACCATAGGCATGTATATAGCTACGCGATCACCTTTAGCTACACCTAGTTTTTTCAAGCCATTGGCAAGTTTACATACTTCATAATGTAACTCTTGAAAAGTAATGGCTTGAGCATCAGCTGGGTTATCACCTTCCCATAAAATAGCAGTCTTTTTAGCATTATCTGCTAAATGACGATCGATACAGTTGTAAGATGCGTTTAATTGGCCATCTTCGAACCATTTGATAGATACGTCTTTGGGATCAAATGACGTATTTTTGATAATAGTAGGCTCTTTAAACCAGTCAATTTCATTTTTGAATTCAGCCCAAAACTTTTCTGGATTATTGATTGATTCTTCATACATTGCGAAATATTGTTCTTCAGATAAACGTCCATTTCCTTTTAACGTCTCTGGTACTGGATATAATTTGCCAGACATACTGCCTCCAATTGCGAGTTTAATTTGTAAAATTGTTCTAATTTGTACCTACCAATAGTAGGGATTTATCCCATTATAAAAATAGGACTTTGGTCTATTTATTTATTCACAAAAAAGCAACGTAAGATTTACGACTGAGGTCTATTAGACTAATGCAGAATAATGTTTAACCAAATATGTAAGTAGTATGTTAACCATTAATCAATATATTCGACCTACATTATAAAACGAATATCTTGTCTCATTTCAACCAACTCGTGCATAATGCATGACTTTACGCATTAAACTAAACATTTAATGCGTTTTTTTATTCTTTTCCGGTTTATTAGAGAAGGACTATAACTCCCTGTATGAAAGAAGCTATATAAATACAGTTAATAGACGGTATGCGTATAGTACTTATTTACTTAAACCTTATAATGCGCTTAAAGCCTCTTCGGCTTTGGCTTGATATAAAGCATATGTTTTATACGACTTTTCCTTAAAATTTCAAAGAAAAAATCCGTACCTAATAAATCTAGTTTAATGAATGCTGGTGATATTGGTGAATCAGTTTCACCAGATATTTTATTTTCTCAGGAGTGATAATTGGCATATATAGTCACAGATAAAGGATATTAGACAATAAATAGATTTTCTTTAAATCCGTCTGGTTGAGTTTAGATAAAAAACAAAAAACCCGTCACAAGGACGGGTTTCTTAATTCGCTTGGTAAGCTAGATATTATGCGATGATTTTCGCAACAACACCCGCACCTACTGTACGACCACCTTCACGGATTGCGAAGCGTAAACCTTCGTCCATCGCGATTGGTGCAATTAGCTCAACTACAAATTTCAAGTTGTCGCCTGGCATTACCATCTCTACGCCTTCTGGTAACTCTACAGCACCAGTTACGTCAGTTGTACGGAAGTAGAACTGTGGACGATAGCCTTTGAAGAATGGAGTATGACGACCACCTTCATCTTTGCTTAATACATATACTTCAGCTTCAAACTGAGTGTGTGGGTTGATTGAACCTGGTGCAGCCAATACTTGACCACGTTCAACGTCTTCACGCTTAGTACCACGTAATAAAACACCAACGTTCTCACCTGCACGACCTTCGTCAAGCAACTTACGGAACATTTCAACACCAGTACAAGTCGTCTTAACCGTTTCTTTGATACCAACGATTTCAACTTCTTCACCAACTTTAACAATACCTTGCTCAACACGACCTGTTACAACAGTACCACGGCCTGAAATTGAGAATACATCTTCGATTGGTAAGATGAATGGCTTGTCGATATCACGCTCTGGAGTCGGGATATATGAATCTAGTGCTTCACCTAGCTCAACAATCTTCGCTTCCCACTCAGCTTCGCCTTCTAGCGCCTTAAGTGCAGAACCTTGGATTACTGGTAAGTCATCACCTGGGAATTCGTATTCTGTTAGAAGTTCACGAACTTCCATTTCTACTAATTCTAGTAATTCTTCGTCATCAACCATGTCACATTTGTTCATGAACACGATCATGTATGGGATACCAACCTGACGACCTAATAAGATGTGCTCACGTGTTTGTGGCATAGGACCATCTGTTGCAGCAACAACTAAGATACCACCGTCCATCTGTGCAGCACCAGTGATCATGTTCTTAACATAATCGGCGTGTCCAGGACAATCTACGTGTGCGTAGTGACGTGTAGGAGTATCATACTCAACGTGAGAAGTTGCGATTGTGATACCACGCTCACGCTCTTCTGGTGCGTTATCGATTTGATCGAATGCTTGTGCAGCACCACCGTAAGTCTTTGCTAGTACAGTAGTGATTGCCGCGGTTAGCGTAGTTTTACCGTGGTCAACGTGGCCGATTGTACCTACGTTTACGTGCGGTTTCGTACGTTCAAACTTTTCTTTTGCCATTTTTCTCGTTTCCTAGTTAAAAAGACCGACCCATAAATAGACCGGACCGAACCTTCTATTAAGATTATTGACGGGCTTCGATAATTGCTTTAGCGACGTTATTAGGCGCTTCAGAATAATTAAAGAATTCCATCGAATAGGACGCACGGCCTTGCGTTGCAGAACGCAGGTCAGTTGCATATCCAAACATTTCTGAAAGTGGCACCTTAGCACGAACAATTTTGATACCTGCTACACCCTCTTCCATACCTTCGATCATGCCGCGACGACGATTTAAATCACCGACAACATCACCCATCCACTCTTCTGGAGTGGTTACTTCTACTTTCATTGTAGGCTCTAGAAGTACAGGAGAGGCATCTAGTGCACCCTTCTTGAAACCCATAGAACCTGCAATTTTAAACGCCATTTCTGAACTGTCAACATCGTGATAGGAACCATCGAACAATGTAACCTTGACATCCAGCATGGGGTAACCCGCTAATACACCTGATCTAAGTTGCTCTTGCACACCTTTATCAACTGCAGGGATATAATCTTTTGGTACAACTCCACCAACGATTTCGTTGACAAACTCGTAGCCTTCACCTTCTTCTAGTGGTTCAATTTTAAGCCAGACGTGACCATATTGACCTTTACCACCAGACTGACGAACAAATTTACCTTCAACTTCAACCGAACTACGAATAGTTTCGCGATATGCTACCTGAGGCTTACCTACGTTACACTCAACACTGAACTCACGCTTCATACGGTCAACAATGATGTCTAAGTGCAATTCACCCATTCCAGAGATAATAGTTTGTGCAGATTCTTCATCAGTATGCACACGGAATGATGGATCTTCGGCAGAAAGTTTATTCAGTGCCACGCCCATTTTCTCTTGATCGGGTTTTGAACGCGGTTCTACAGCGATAGATATCACCGGTTCTGGAAACTCCATACGCTCTAGCGTAATTACATTACCAGCGTCACAAAGCGTATCTCCCGTTGTGACATCCTTCATACCTATAGCAGCGGCAATATCACCCGCTCGTACTTCTTTTAGCTCTTCGCGGTCATTGGCGTGCATTTGCACGATACGACCAAAGCGCTCGCGCTTACCTTTAACAGGGTTAAACACAGTATCACCTGTTTTAACCACACCAGAATACACACGGAAAAAAGTGAGTGTGCCGACAAATGGGTCTGTAGCAATCTTAAATGCTAATGCTGAGAAAGGCTCGTCGTCACCGGCTAAACGCTGTGCTTCAGATTCATCTTTGTCATCAAGAATACCTGTAATAGGTTTTACTTCTGTAGGAGATGGTAAGAAATCTATAACCGCATCAAGCACCGCTTGTACGCCTTTGTTTTTAAATGCAGAACCACACGTTGCCAAAACAATTTCATTGTTTAGTGTACGTGTACGCAAACCTGATTTGATTTCAGCTTCACTTAATTCTGCACCTTCCAAATATTTGTCCATTAATTCGTCAGATGCTTCTGCTGCCGCTTCTACCATCTCAGTTCTTAACTCAGTGGCGCGGTCCAACAAATCTGCAGGAATGTCTTCATAAGTGAACGTTGTTCCCTTATCGGCTTCATTCCAGTTAATGGCTTTCATTTTCAATAAGTCAATAACACCAGAAAACGTCTCTTCGGCTCCGATGTTTAAGTGTATTGGTACACACTGTGCACCCAAACGATTACGGATTTGTTCCACAACACGTTCAAAATCAGCACCAGCTCGGTCCATCTTGTTAACAAATACCATACGGGGTACTTCGTATTTGTCAGCTTGACGCCATACTGTCTCTGATTGTGGTTCTACACCTGATGAACCACAGAAGACAACAACCGCACCATCTAAAACACGTAGAGAACGCTCAACTTCAATCGTGAAGTCAACGTGCCCTGGAGTATCAATGATATTGATGCGGTGTTGGTCATATTGCTGCTCCATACCTGCCCAAAAGCAGGTAGTAGCAGCAGAGGTAATAGTGATCCCGCGCTCTTGCTCTTGTTCCATCCAGTCCATAGTGGCTGCACCGTCATGTACTTCACCAATTTTGTGAGACATACCGGTATAGAATAGAACACGTTCCGTAGTCGTCGTTTTGCCTGCATCTACGTGCGCACAAATGCCGATATTACGGTAACGTTCGATAGGAGTTTTACGAGCCATATTGTCCTCTTTATAGTTCTGCTTAGACTACCAACGGTAGTGAGCAAACGCTTTGTTTGCTTCAGCCATACGGTGGACGTCTTCACGTTTCTTAACCGCAGAACCTTTGTTTTCAGATGCATCTAACATCTCAGCAGCTAGGCGTTGAGCCATAGACTTTTCGCCACGTTTACGCGAAGCTTCTACTAACCAACGCATACCTAACGCGTTACGACGAACTGGACGAACTTCAACAGGTACTTGGTACGTTGAACCACCAACACGACGAGACTTAACTTCGACAGTTGGGCGGATGTTCTCTAGTGCGTCTTCAAACACGTCTAGGTGTGGTTTGCTAGTTTTTTCAGCAACAATGTCAAGCGCGCCATAAACGATCTTTTCAGCTGTTGATTTTTTGCCGTCGAGCATTACGACATTCATGAATTTAGCAAGTAATTCAGATTTGAATTTCGGATCAGGTAAAATTTTACGCTGTCCTACGACTCTTCTTCTAGGCATTTTAATTCTCCGTAGAAATTTCAGGATATCCCCAAAACTTAAATTTAATAGTTTGGCCTTACTAACGGAGAACCGTTAAGATTTTGGCCTTTTCGCACCGTACTTAGAACGGGCTTGACGACGATCGTTTACACCAGCGCAATCTAATGTACCGCGAACTGTGTGATAACGAACACCTGGTAAATCTTTAACACGACCACCACGGATTAATACCACGCTGTGTTCTTGTAAGTTGTGGCCTTCACCACCGATATATGAAGAAACTTCAAAACCGTTAGTTAAACGAACACGACATACTTTACGTAATGCAGAGTTCGGCTTCTTTGGCGTAGTTGTATATACACGAGTACATACACCACGACGTTGTGGGCAAGCTTCTAATGCAGCAACGTTGCTTTTTACAACGGGCTTTTTACGAGGCTTACGCACTAACTGGTTAACTGTTGCCATTAACTAGCTCCTGAGTAAGTAAAATTTAAGTAATACGACATGTATTACCCACGTACATGCTTTATGAAATTGCTCTTTGTCATAAAACAAAAAACCGCGACCAAAGGTTTTCACCTTAATTCGGGTCGCGGAATTCTAATGATCAAACACTCATATGTCAAGCGTTTGTCGTTTCTCTTAGGTATCTACTCTTCGTCAGTACTTGGCATATCTGTATCAGCATTTAATGCTTCAGATAATGCTAGTGCTGCTTCATCAGCAGAAACTGAGATATCTTGTTCAGTCAATTCAGCGGCTTTACGTGCAGCACGTTTTTCGTGATACGCATAACCAGTACCTGCAGGAATCAATCGACCGACAATGACGTTCTCTTTCAAGCCACGTAGGTCATCTTCTTTGCCCTGTACTGCAGCTTCCGTAAGAACACGTGTTGTTTCTTGGAAAGATGCTGCTGAAATGAATGATTCAGTCGAAAGTGATGCTTTAGTAATACCTAATAACTGGATATCGTATTTCGCACCGACTTTACCTGCTGCCTCAAGTTCACGGTTAGCAATTTTAACTTGAGATACTTCAAGTTGCTCGCCTTCTAAGAACTTAGAATCACCAGCATCAGAAATATTACACTTACGTAACATCTGACGGATAACGACTTCAATGTGCTTATCGTTAATTTTTACACCCTGTAAACGATATACTTCTTGTACTTCGTTTACGATGTAATTAGAAACTGCACTTACACCACGTAAACGTAGGATGTCATGCGGAGACTCAGGACCATCAGCGATAACTTCACCTTTTGATACTGTTTCACCTTCGAACACGTTAAGTTGACGCCATTTTGGAATCATCTCTTCGTATGCATCACCACCTGGAGGTGTGATTAGTAAGCGTTTCTTACCTTTTGTCTCTTTACCGAAACCAATAACACCAGAAATCTCTGCTAAAATTGCAGGCTCTTTCGGCTTACGTGCTTCGAACAAGTCAGCAACACGTGGTAAACCACCCGTGATATCACGAGTTTTCGACGCTTCTTGAGGAATACGTGCTAATACATCACCCTCTTTAGCATCCATACCATTAGTTGCAACGATTGTTGTCAAACTTGGTAAACGGATTTCTTGTAAACCAAACTCTTCAGATTCTAAAATTAACTTAGGCTCTTTAGCATTTGCTTTCGATAAGTCTTTAACCACGATACGGCTAAGGCCTGTAAGGTCATCTGTTTGCGTTTCTGTATTTGAATCATCAACATCAGCAAAAGTAATTTTTGCTGAACGCTCTGTCACGATTGGGTGACTATGCGGGTCCCAATTAGCTACGACGTCACCGCCATTAACACTTGAACCATCATCAACAGAAAGTATCGCACCATAAGGCACTTTATAACGTTCTTTCTCACGACCTTGTTCATCGATGACTGTTAACTCAGTTGAACGTGAAATGATAACTAGCTTACCATCTTGGTTACGTACTGATTTAGAGTTATGTAACTTCAATGAACCCGTTGTTTTAACCGCTACAGAGTTCTCAGCAGAAGCTCTTGAAGCCGCACCACCGATGTGGAAGGTACGCATCGTTAACTGTGTACCTGGCTCACCAATTGATTGAGCAGCAATAACACCTACTGCTTCACCACGACCAACCATGTGGCCACGGGCTAGGTCACGACCGTAACAGTTTGCACAAACACCGTGATCGTTATCACAAGTGATAACAGAACGAACAATGATTTGGTCAACAGAGTTTGCTTCAAGCATATCTACTAGTGCTTCATCTAGTAATACATTACGCTCAACTAAAACTTCATCTTCAGTACCTGGCTTAATTACGTCTTGTGCTACCACACGACCTAATACACGCTCACGTAATGGCTCAACAACATCACCACCTTCGATTAGTGGTGTCATAACAACACCTTCTAATGTGCCACAATCGTCATTAGTAATAACTAAATCCTGAGCAACATCAACTAAACGACGAGTTAAGTAACCCGAGTTTGCTGTTTTCAGTGCTGTATCGGCAAGACCTTTACGCGCACCGTGAGTTGAGATGAAGTACTGAAGTACGTTTAGACCTTCACGGAAGTTTGCAGTGATGGGGGTTTCAATGATAGAACCATCTGGTTTTGCCATCAGACCACGCATACCGGCCAACTGACGAATCTGAGCCGCACTACCACGAGCACCAGAATCGGCCATCATATATACTGAGTTGAAAGAGCTTTGCTCTTCTTCATTGCCTTCAGCATTGATAACGGTCTCTTTTTCAAGATTCTCCATCATAGCTTTAGCAACTTTCTCATTTGCTGTAGACCAAATATCAATGACTTTGTTGTAGCGCTCACCAGCAGTTACAAGACCAGACTGGAATTGTTCCTGGATCTCTACAACTTCTGCTTCTGCATCATCAATAATGTCTTTCTTAGCATCTGGAATAACCATGTCATTAATACCAACTGACGCACCAGCGATCATCGCATAATGGAAACCGGTATACATGATTTGGTCAGCCGCAATAACAGTATCTTTCAAACCAAGCTTACGATAACAAACGTTAAGTAAGTTTGAGATTTGCTTCTTCTTCATAGGCTGATTGATAACTTCAAAATCAAGACCTTTTGGAAGAATCAAGGATAAGATTGCACGACCAACTGTTGTTTCTTTAATTGACGTCTTTTCTTCTTTCTCGCCAGCTTCGTTTACTTCATATTCAGTAATACGTACTTTTACACGAGCATGTAATTCGGCAGTATCTGTACGATACGCTTTTTCAGCTTCGTGTGGGCTTGAAAAGACCATGCCTTCGCCTTTACCGTTGATACGGTCACGCGTTAGGTAGTAAAGACCCAATACAACGTCCTGTGAAGGAACGATAATCGGCTCACCATTCGCAGGAGAAAGGATGTTGTTAGTCGACATCATTAACGCACGAGCTTCTAATTGAGCTTCGATTGTTAATGGTACGTGTACCGCCATTTGGTCACCATCGAAATCGGCGTTAAACGCTGAACATACTAATGGGTGCAAACGGATGGCTTTACCTTCGATCAAGGTTGGTTCAAATGCTTGAATACCAAGACGGTGAAGCGTTGGTGCACGGTTTAATAAAACTGGGTGTTCGCGGATGACATCATCAAGTACTTCCCATACTTCTGGTGCTTCGCGCTCAACTAATTTCTTAGCCGCTTTAATCGTTGTTGCTAAACCACGAGCTTCTAATTTACCGTAGATAAACGGCTTGAATAACTCAAGTGCCATTTTCTTAGGTAGACCACATTGGTGTAAACGCAATGTTGGACCTGCAGTGATAACAGAACGACCTGAGTAATCAACACGCTTACCTAGTAAGTTCTGACGGAAACGACCTTGCTTACCTTTAATCATATCGGCAAGTGATTTTAACGGACGTTTGTTAGAACCAGTAATCGCACGACCACGACGACCATTATCTAATAAGGCATCAACCGCTTCTTGCAACATACGTTTTTCGTTACGCACAATAATATCCGGAGCGGCTAAATCTAGTAGGCGCTTCAAACGGTTATTACGGTTGATAACACGACGGTATAAATCGTTTAGATCAGATGTCGCAAAACGACCACCGTCTAGTGGTACTAATGGACGTAAATCTGGTGGTAAAACTGGAAGAACCGTCATGATCATCCACTCTGGCTTGTTACCAGATTGCTGGAATGACTCTAACAGTTTAAGACGCTTAGTGATCTTCTTACGTTTTGTTTCAGAGTTAATGGAAGGCAACTCTTCACGCATTGCAGCAACGTCTGCATCTACATCTAATACTTTTAACAAGTCAAAGACGGCTTCGGCACCCATTTTAGCTTCGAATTCATCACCGTGCTCTTCTAACGCATCAAGATATTCTTCTTCTGTTAATAAAACAGAACGCTCTAACGTTGTAAGACCAGGTTCAGTCACTACATATGATTCAAAGTATAAAACACGTTCAATATCACGAAGTGTCATATCTAACATTAAACCAATCCGAGACGGTAATGATTTAAGGAACCAAATGTGCGCTACAGGGCTTGCTAATTCAATGTGACCCATGCGCTCACGACGCACTTTAGCCAATGTGACTTCAACACCACATTTTTCACAAATTACACCACGGTGCTTAAGACGTTTGTATTTACCACACAAACATTCGTAATCTTTTACCGGGCCAAAGATTCTTGCACAGAACAAACCATCACGCTCAGGCTTGAACGTACGGTAGTTAATAGTTTCTGGCTTTTTAACTTCACCAAAAGACCATGAACGAACCATGTCAGGTGATGCCAGACCAATTCGAATATTATCGAATTCTTCTGTTTTGTTTTGTTGCTTTAGAAACTTTAATAAGTCTTTCACTATCTTCTCCCTACGGAGTGGGGTTTAAAGACCCGCCGTAACGGGTCAACCGATCTCTCAAAACAATGCGGTGGCAAACACCACCGATTGTGCTTACTGTTCTTCTAACTCAATGTTAATACCTAGAGAACGAATTTCTTTCAACAATACGTTGAATGATTCTGGCATGCCAGGCTCCATTCTATGGTCACCGTCTACGATGTTTTTATACATCTTCGTACGGCCATTAACGTCATCAGACTTAACGGTAAGCATTTCTTGTAGTGTATATGCTGCACCGTATGCTTCTAGTGCCCATACTTCCATCTCACCGAAACGCTGACCACCAAACTGAGCTTTACCACCCAATGGTTGTTGCGTTACAAGAGAGTAAGAACCTGTAGAACGCGCATGCATTTTGTCATCAACCAAGTGGTTAAGTTTCAGCATGTACATATAACCTACAGTTACAGGACGTTCAAATGCACGACCAGTACGGCCATCAAACAACGTAATCTGACCACTCTCAGGAATATCAGCTAATTTCAACATGTCTTTGATTTCTGCTTCAGTAGCACCATCAAATACAGGCGTAGCAACTGGAACACCCTTACGTAAGTTTTCAGCTAAGCGCTTAATTTCATGATCTGTGAACGAATCAATGTCAACTTCTTGCTTGGAGCTACCTAAGTTGTACACTTCTTTTAAGAAACCACGTAATTTAGTGACTTCTTCTTGTTCTTTGATCATGCGGTCAATCTTCACACCTAAACCATGAGCTGCCATGCCTAAGTGAGTTTCAAGAATCTGACCAATGTTCATACGAGATGGTACACCTAGCGGGTTCAGTACGATGTCTACCGGCGTACCGTTTTCATCGTATGGCATATCTTCTACTGGTTGGATAGTCGAGATAACACCTTTGTTACCGTGACGACCAGCCATCTTATCACCAGGTTGGATATGACGCTTAACTGCTAAGTAAACTTTAACAACTTTCAAGACGCCAGGTTGTAGATCATCACCTTGGATGATCTTCTGACGTTTAGCTTCAAGCTTCTTATCAAAAGTTGCGCGCACTTCTGCATGCTGTTCAGCAGCAGAATCTAAATCGCTTTGTGCGTTTTCATCTTTTAATGCAATATCAAACCATTGTTCGCGTGGTGTGTCATTAAGCTTGTCTTCTGTAATACCGTTAGCAAGTAAGGTATTACGAACACGGGCAAAAATACCGTCTTCTAAGATTTCTAACTCATCAGAAAGGTCTTTCTTGACTTCGCTTAACTGCATCTCTTCGATTTCTTTAGCACGTGCGTCTTTTTCAACACCATCACGTGTAAATACTTGTACGTCAATTACCGTACCACGAACTGAGTTAGGAACACGTAAAGAGGTATCCTTAACATCAGATGCTTTCTCACCGAAAATAGCTCTCAGTAGTTTTTCTTCAGGAGTCAGTTGTGTTTCACCTTTAGGTGTTACTTTACCAACTAAGATATCGCCGCCTTTTACTTCAGCACCAATATACACAACACCTGATTCATCTAATTTACCTAGTGCAGATTCACCTACATTAGGAATATCTGCAGAAATTTCTTCTGGACCTAATTTAGTGTCACGTGCTACACAACTCAACTCTTGGATGTGTATAGTAGTAAATCTATCTTCTTGAGCAACACGCTCAGAAATTAAGATTGAATCTTCGAAGTTATAACCATTCCAAGGCATGAACGCGATACGCATGTTCTGGCCAAGTGCTAAATCACCTAGATCCGTAGAAGGACCATCAGCAAGCACATCACCTACCACAACAGGGTCGCCAACATTACATGTTGGTTTTTGGTTAATACATGTATTTTGGTTTGAACGGGTGTACTTCGTTAAGTTGTAAATATCAATACCAGCTTCACCAGCAGTCATTTCTGACTCATTTACTTTAACCACAATACGAGAAGCATCGACATAATCGATAGTACCACCACGTTTAGCAACAACAGTTACACCTGAATCAACAGCAACCGTTCTTTCCATACCTGTACCAACTAAAGGCTTATCAGCTTTTAAGGTTGGAACAGCCTGACGTTGCATGTTGGCACCCATAAGTGCACGGTTAGCATCATCGTGTTCTAGGAACGGGATGATTGATGCAGCAACAGAGACGATCTGCTGTGAAGAAACATCCATATATTTGATGTCTGACTTTTGCATTAATGTTGTTTCGCCACGGTGACGACATGGGATTAATTCGTCAACCAGAGCATTACTTTTATCTACAGCAACGTTGGCCTGTGCAATTGCATATTGGCCTTCTTCGATAGCAGAGAGATAATCAATATCATCTGTGACTTGTCCATCGACAACACGACGGTATGGTGTTTCTAAGAAACCATAATCGTTAGTGCGAGCAAATGAAGACAAAGAGTTAATTAGACCAATGTTTGGTCCCTCAGGTGTCTCAATTGGACAAACACGACCGTAGTGAGTTGGGTGAACGTCACGTACTTCGAAGCCTGCACGTTCACGCGTTAAACCACCCGGGCCTAATGCAGAAATACGGCGTTTGTGCGTTACTTCAGATAATGGATTATTTTGATCCATAAACTGAGATAACTGACTTGACCCGAAGAATTCTTTAACAGCTGCCGAGATTGGTTTAGCATTAATTAAGTCTTGTGGCATCACATTGTCAAGATCGCCTAAGCTTAAGCGCTCTTTAACTGCACGTTCAACACGGACTAAACCAACACGGAATTGGTTTTCTGCCATTTCGCCAACACTACGAATACGACGGTTACCTAAGTGGTCAATATCATCCACTTCATCTTTACCATCACGAATAGTAATTAACTGCTTCATCACTGAAACGATGTCGTCTTTACTTAAAGTACCAGCACCTTCAATTTCTTCACGTCCTAAGCGACGATTGAACTTCATACGACCTACCGCTGATAAGTCATAACGCTCTTCTGCAAAGAACAAGTTCTCGAATAAAGTTTCGGCTGCATCTTTTGTTGGTGGCTCACCAGGACGCATCATGCGATAAATTTCAACTAATGCTGTTAAACGATCAGTAGTAGAATCAACACGCAAAGTATCAGAAATGTATGAACCATGGTCTAGTTCATTGATATATAGAGTTTCGAACTCAGTGATACCTGCTTCTTTAATATTTTCTAGAATCTCTAGTGTCAACTCTGCGTTTGCATCAGCAATTAGTTCACCAGACTCTTCATTAACTAAGCTGCGTTTTAAAACACGGCCTAAAATATACTCTGCAGGTACTTCTAGCTCGGTAATCTTCGCTTTTTCTAAGGCTCGAGTATGACGTGCAGATATACGACGACCTTGCTCAACTAAAACGTTGCCTTCACCGTCAATAATATCAAACTGAGCTGTCTCACCGCGTAAGCGATCAGGCACAACTTGCATCATTGTTTTCTCGTCTGTAAGACGAATTTGTACATCTTCGTAGAATAAATCTAAGATTTCTTCTGTTGAATATTCTAATGCACGTAAGATGATCGACGCTGGAAGTTTACGACGTCTATCTATACGAACAAATAAATTATCTTTAGGATCGAATTCAAAGTCTAACCAAGAACCACGGTAAGGGATAACTCGAGCGTTATACAATACTTTACCAGATGAGTGAGTCTTACCTTTGTCATGATCAAAGAAAACACCAGGTGAACGGTGTAACTGAGAAACGATAACTCGCTCAGTTCCATTGATCACAAATGTGCCATTCTCTGTCATTAATGGGATTTCGCCCATGTAGACTTCTTGTTCTTTGATGTCTTTTACAGTACCTGGTGCCGCTTCTTTATCAAACAACACTAAACGTAATTTTACGCGTAATGGTGCTGAATACGTCACACTGCGGATTTGACATTCACGTACGTCAAATACAGGCTCACCTAGGCGGTAGCTCACGTACTGTAGCTCTGAATTCCCTGAATAACTCTTTATCGGGAATACTGAACCGAATGCTGCTTCTAAGCCTTTATTACTGTCGCCATTGACGTCAATAAACTTCTTAAAAGAATCCAGTTGAATTGAAAGGAGGTATGGAATATCCAATACCTGAGGGCGTTTGCCAAAATCCTTACGGATACGTTTCTTTTCGCTATAAGAGTAAACCATGGGTTCCTCAGACTGCTGATATTTGACCCGACCTGCTGCTATCAAAATAGCAACAAACTCCCAGACCTCTTGTTTTTCTCCAATATGTGCCACTGTTAGGTGACTTGGATTTACGCTTAGTGTAGACCAAGAAAGAGGGTATAAAATCTTGTATGTCTACAGCGCAAAAAAGCAGGTGAACAAAAATTCACCTGCTTTTGCCATTTCTGGCATTAAGTAAGGGTTACTTACTTAACTTCAACTTCAGCGCCAGCTTCCGCTAAAGTGTTTTTCAACTCTTCAGCTTCTTCTTTAGATACGCCTTCTTTGATAGCTTTAGGAGCAGATTCAACTACTTCTTTAGCTTCTTTAAGACCTAAGCCTGTTGCTGCACGTACTGCTTTGATTACCGAAACTTTGTTTGCGCCAATACCTGTTAGTACAACGTCAAACTCAGTTTGTTCAGCAGCTGCTTCAGCCGCTGGACCAGCTGCAGCTACTGCTACTGCTGCAGTTGCTTCAACACCGAACTTCTCTTCAGCTGCTTCGATTAGCTCAACCAATTCCATAACTGGCATTTCAGCAATCGCGTTTAAAATATCATCTTTAGTTAGAGCCATTTCTCTAAACTCCTGGAGTTAATGTTAATATAAAATAGTTTGCCAAAAACGAAAACTTATTTTTCGTCTTTGATCGCCGCCAATACACGCACAAATTTGGTAGGTACTTCGTTGATTGTTTGAACGAATTTGCCAACCGGTGCTTTGAAGGTAGCAAGTAGTTTCGCTAATGCTTCGTCTCTTGTTGGTAATGAAGCTACTGCATCCAATTTTTCAGGACCCAATAAACCGCTACCAATAGATAACGCTGTTACTTTAAGCTTATCGTTTTCTTTACCGAAGTCTTTGAAAAGACGTGCTGCACCACCTGGTGCTTCGATTGAGAAACCGTAAATTAAAGGACCAGTTAAAGCACTGTCGATGTCTGCGAATTTTGAATCGGCTAATGCACGCTTGGCAAGAGTGTTACGAATTACTTTTAAGTAAACACCTTGTTCACGAGCTTTAATACGAAGTTCAGTTAATTCACCTACTTCCATCCCACGGTATTCTGCGACGGCAACGGATAGAGCTTGAGATGCGACATCGGATACTTCCGCTACGATCTCTTTTTTTGCTGCTAAGCCTAGTGCCACTGCGTTCACCTTCTTTTTAATCTGATTTTGTAAGTACACTTACGCCATCAGGGTTCACAGATTGATAAATACAACATGTATTTACCGCTCTACGGTGTTCGATTACCCCAGAGAGTCTGAGTCCGTACCACCGTCTGCGTAGGCTGTTACATTAAGATGATTGTTACCGTCTTAGTTCTCTTACCTCTAAGACCAATCATCACCTACGGTCTTGGACGGGAACTTATAGTCATACACGTATGCACAATAAGCTCCAACCCATAACCTTTGCAAGAGACGCTGTTAGTAAAAACAGCGGGTTGAAATTAAGCTTCTAATGAAGATTGGTCAACAGTTAGACCAGCACCCATTGTAGTTGATAAGCTTACTTTCTGAATAAATGTACCTTTAGCTGAAGAAGGCTTTGCTTTCTTCAATGCTTCGATAAGTGCATTCAAGTTACCAGCAATTGCTGCTTCGTCAAAAGCGATCTTACCAATGCTAGCATGGATGATACCATTTTTATCATTACGATATTGGACCTGACCAGATTTAGCATTTTTAACAGCTGTAGCAACGTCTGGCGTTACTGTACCTGTTTTAGGATTAGGCATGAGACCACGTGGACCCAAGATTTGACCTAGTTGACCAACTACGCGCATTGCGTCTGGGCTAGCAACTACTACGTCAAAGTTCATTTCGCCTTTTTTAACTTGTTCAGCTAAGTCTTCCATGCCTACGATGTCTGCACCAGCTTCTTTAGCCGCTTCTGCGTTTGCACCTTGGGTGAAAACAGCAACACGAACGTCTTTACCTGTTCCGTTAGGTAGTACAGTTGCACCACGAACGTTTTGGTCAGATTTACGTGCATCGATACCAAGATTGATTGCAACATCAATGCTTTCAGCAAACTTAGCTGTTGATAATTCTTTTAACAAAGCAACTGCTTCATTAATTTGGTACTCTTTACCCGCTTCAACTTTCTCACGGATATTACGCATACGCTTAGATAATTTAGCCATGATTACACGCCCTCTACATTCAAGCCCATGCTACGAGCTGAGCCCGCGATGGTGCGTACTGCTGCGTCTAAATCAGCCGCAGTTAAATCTGGTTCTTTAGTTTTAGCAATTTCTTCTAATTGCTCACGCGTCACTGTACCCACTTTTTCTGTGTTTGGACGGCCTGAACCACTCTTTATGCCAGCTGCTTTCTTAAGTAAGAAAGATGCAGGTGGAGTTTTTGTTACGAATGTAAAAGAACGATCTTCGTAAACAGTAATTTCTACTGGTACTGGAGCGCCTTTTTCTAGAGAATCTGTTTTTGCGTTGAACGCTTTACAGAATTCCATGATGTTCACACCGTGCTGACCTAATGCTGGACCAACTGGTGGACTTGGGTTTGCAGCACCAGCTGCAACTTGTAGCTTAATTAAGCCGCTAATTTTCTTAGCCATTTTCAACTCTCTCGTATGTGGGTTGTGCGCCTACGTTAGTTTGAGAAAACAACGATCTAAGGCTCCCCACGCAAATAAAGGGACGCGGATTATATGCAATTAACTGGCCTTTGTAAAGGCTTTGCTCACAAATTTTATTCTGTTATGTTATGCCTAGGTTTATTTTATCATTCCCTATTTCCCCCCATAGCATTTTAAATATGTTCATCACTCCTAGTATAGAACTCATATTATTGAGGCCAGTCTCAAATATACAAATACTTCATTCTTGATGTATTAAACTCAGAGAAGCTAACTCCTACATACAAAAAACCCAGCATTAATAAGCTGGGTCTTTAGTTTAACAAGCCTGGATGTTTAGTATTTAGTTCTTTTCGACTTGACCAAACTCTAGCTCTACTGGTGTAGAACGACCAAAAATCAAAACGGATACCTTAAGACGAGATTTTTCATAGTCCACTTCTTCGATAGTACCTTCAAAGTCTGCAAATGGTCCTTCAGTAACACGCACCAACTCACCTGGCTCAAACATTGTCTTAGGCTTAGGTGAATCTACGTTTTCTTCAAGACGATTTAAGATTGCATCAGCTTCTTTTTTAGTAATAGGCATAGGGCGATCAGATGTACCACCGATAAAACCGAGAACACGAGGTACAGATTTTACTAAATGCCATGAATCTTCATTCATTTCCATTTCTACAAGCACGTATCCAGGAAAAAATTTACGTTCTGATTTACGTTTTTGACCAGCACGCATCTCTACGACTTCTTCTGTAGGAACTAAAATCTCACCGAAGTGCTCTTCCATCGCATTAGTTTTGATGTGCTCTAATAGAGTTTTTTGTACACGCGCTTCATAACCAGAAAAGGCCTGTACAACATACCAACGTTTAGCCATAATTTAGATCCCTATACCCGTAATGAAACCTACTAGACGAACAATTATACCATCTATACCCCAAAGGATAAGTGCCATAACTAAGGTCGCAGCTAGAACGATTAATGTTGTTTGTGTTGCTTCTTGACGATTAGGCCAAACGACCTTGCGTACTTCAGTACGTGAGTCTTTGGCGTAAGTAAGAAAACGCGAACCTTTATCAGTAGTCGCCGCGATAAAACCAGCGATGACTGCTGTAGCAACTGCTGCAAGCGCGCGATATAAAACGGACACTTCTGCATAATAATGATTAGCTGCAACCAAACCACTTAGTAGTATAAATACTACAAGCCATTTAGCTGTGTCTAAGCCAGATGAAGACTTTTCTACATTTTCACTCATTACTTACTTCCTACATATTAACAGGCTAAACCTGCCGAAAGTGGCAGGGGCGGAGGGATTCGAACCCCCAACCATCGGTTTTGGAGACCGCTGTTCTACCAATTGGAACTACGCCCCTGTTGTTTTTTTAAAACATGTTATTCAACATGTTTCACAAATTTTGCTTATACCTAGATTGTCAAAACCAAATAAATTTTTAAAGGGAAATACAATGAAGGGAAGCGCATTATACTCACCGAACAAGTTTAATCAAGCTTTTTACATACCCTGTATTTTTAATTTCGCTACTCTAAACCTAAAAAACCGCCCGTTTGGTGTTCCCATAATTTTGCGTAAATACCTTTTTGCGCCAAAAGTTCAGCATGCGAACCTGACTCGACAATTTTACCCTCGTTTAAGACAATTAAACGATCCATTTTTGCAATGGTTGATAAACGATGTGCTATGGCCAGTACCGTTTTATCTTCCATGATTTTTTCTAAGCCCTCTTGAATGGCTGCTTCAACCTCAGAGTCAAGCGCAGAAGTCGCTTCGTCAAGAATTAGGATGGGGGCATCTTTCAACATGACTCGGGCAATGGCGATACGCTGACGCTGACCACCCGATAACTTGACGCCTCTTTCACCCACATGAGCATCGAAGCCAGTGCGGCCACTCGCATCTGATAAACGCTCTATAAACTCCAGTGCTTCGGCTTGTTTAGCAGCAGTGAGTAATTCTTCCTCTGTCGCATCTTCCTTACCGTATATGATGTTATCGCGAACAGAGCGATGCATTAGGGATGTATCTTGAGTCACCATTGAAATATGTGCGCGCAAATCTTCTTGAGCAAGTGACTGAATGGATTGCCCATCGATTTTAATACTACCTGATTGAATATCATAAAAACGCAGTAGCAAATTTACCAAAGTAGACTTACCAGACCCTGAACGACCTACTAATCCAACTTTCTCACCTGGTTTTATATGTAAGGATAAGTCCTTGAATACTTCAATAGGACAGTTGTTTTGTGCCGAATATGCAAAGTTAACCTTTTCTATATCTATCGCTCCACCTGCTAATCCTAATTTTTCAGTTTTATCTTGGTCTTGGATTGTTATGGGAACCGCTAATGAATTTATTCCGTCTTGCACAGTACCTATGTTTTCAAAGATAGAAGATACTTCCCACATGATCCATTGTGAAATACCGTTTAAACGTAATGCTAAGGACACCGCTACTGCCAATGCCCCCCCACTCATGATTCCCATTGTCCAGGAATTCACAGCCAAAGCTGTCACAGTAAAGACAAGAATTACATTTGCAATCCATACACAACTATACAATATTGTGGCCAAGCGCATTTGTGGATACACTGTTTGCAGAAAACCATCCATGCCTTCCTTAGCATAAGCTTCTTCACGAGCAGAGTGAGAAAATAACTTCACGGTCATAATGTTGGTATAACTATCTACGATTCTTCCTGTCATAATTGAACGCGCATCAGCTTGCTTTTTTGAAACGCGCTTCAAGCGTGGTAACAAAGTACGTAATATCAAGATATATATAACTAACCAGATAACAAAAGGCAGTGCTAATAACGGGTCGGTACTGAAAACAAGGACCACAATCGAGATGAAATAGACACTGATATACACCATCAAATCTAACAACTTCATTACCGTTTCACGCACAGCTAATGCTGTTTGCATGACTTTCGTCGCTACTCGACCAGCAAATTCATCCTGAAAATAGGATAGAGATTGTCGCAAAATGTATTGATGCGCCAACCAACGGATCCGCATCGGATAATTCCCGAGTAATGATTGGTGCGTTAAACTTGATTTGATAATTACCATACTCGGCAACACGAATAAAAGGGCGAGTGACATCCATAGTAAACTAGACGACTCTTCAGCTAAAAAAGTCTCCGGATCACGTGTCGAAAACCAATCAACCAGCTGACCTAAGTAACCAAATAATGCTACTTCCAACATCGCGATGCATGCTGAAAGTATAGAAATACAAAACAAAACTGGCCACACACCTTTTGAATAATGTGCGCAAAAAGCAAAAACACCTTGTGGAGGTTGTGTTAAGTTTGTTTTTGGAAAAGGTTGGATAAGGTTTTCAAACCAAGCAAACATAGTGAGACCTATAATTAAGATGAGCGCAAAGGATATAGGATTTTGCGCAAAAATCCTAACCCTTCAAGATGTTTTATATGCCGTATGTAACTTTTTCGGGACTGGCCTATATACCCTTTAGTTCAGCAATAATTTTTTGCACAGAAGCAAAATGATTAGCCTCCCATTCGTCAATAGTTTGCACCGCATCTTTTATATGGCGTTTTTTTGCAAGCTCTAATGCGTTTTCAGCATTAACTTGAGGAATAACGGCCACCCCATCCTGATCAGCCACAATAATATCTCCATGAGCGACCAGCACACCGCCAACCGAAACTGTTTGGCGCTCAGGAGAGAGTACTTTCTTGGCGCCCGGTTTGGGGCATAAGCCTAGAGCATGGATTGGAAACGCAAGCGCTTGGACCTCTTCAATATCACGAACCACACCCTCAACAATAAATCCTGTGATACCATTTTTCTGCGCAATAGCACATACATTTCCCCCACTCACAGCATATTTAGGATCACCCTTAATAACTAGAATATCTCCAGGTTCAGCTTCGTATATAGCTTTGTGCACCATTAAGTGATCACCTGGTGCGCAGGAGACTGTATAAGCCCGTCCCGCAAAACGAGGCATATCAGACCATAGCGGATGAATTGCATAATTCATAAATTGCGAGCGTGGCAAAGCGTCAGCAAGATCGCAAGTCGAAACGGCAATGTACTTCTCGTAAGTAGGAGCAGTCATATCATTTATCCCATCAATACAGTTTTAGTAAAGCTATCGATAATTAAATTAGCACAGGTATTTATATAAATATTTAGCCCCTTGGTAGTACAACGGATGTATATACCTTGTATAAGTTGGCTTAGATATTCACTTTACTAACTTTAGGGTTTTATGATTTTTATTATCAGTCGGCTGGTCTATTTAAAATATATTATGACCTATAACAAAGTTGGGTTTAGCGGAAGTTACTTGGGACTTTGATAAAATTCATTTATAGTCTTTATATCAAAAACTTTTGAGCCTATTAATGCCTTATCTTCACTCTGAACTCAAAGACAAACAGCGTCGTGTCAGAGGTAACTTTCACGAAAATGTTAGTACTCGGATCCATAGAGCGCTTAGCTGGCTGTATCGAGCCGAGCTTTGTGATGATGACCCTGATGCTAAATTTTTATTTTTATGGATTAGCTTTAATGCCGCCTACGGCCAAGAGCACGAAAGTTTCTATAATTCAGAAACTGAGTTATTTAGCCGCTTTATTCATCGATTGGTAGAGTTAGATAATAACAAAGAGCTATATGCCATTCTCTGGCAGCAATTTACACCACATATAAAATTACTATTGAACAATGAATTTGTCTTTCAGCCATTTTGGGACTATCAAAAAGAACTAATAACAGAAGCGCAATGGCAAAAACAATTTCAAAATGAACGAGGCTTTATCAACGCCGCATTAGCAAATCAAAGCTCAGAAAAAGTGTTATGTGTTATTTTACGCAGGTTATATACATTACGTAATCAGTTAGTACACGGTGGCTCCACATGGAATGGTGCGGTCAATCGTCCACAATTAAAAGACGCGGTCGCAATTATGGAAAATATAGTACCGATTGTGATTAATTTGATGCTAGACCACGCGATCAAGTTCATGGGCAAACCAAGTTATCCCTTGATTGGCCCATTTAAACCTAAAGGTAACTCTAGCGAAGGATAAGCCGCTTTAATTTTCAATAGCAAGGGCTTGAGCTTGTTACATCAGAGGTGCTAAGAAACCGAATAACCAATAAATACAAATCCCAAACTGCACTAAAAAAGCCACAAAACGCAGCTGTATTGCAAAGTTAGAAGTAGATGCCATCAAAATACCAGTTTGAATAACTCGTGCAGCCATAAGGATATGCGCTAAGCCGTCAGTAATACCGGTTTGGTTTGTAGCAATTGCGTAAATCAATAAGCCACCAATAAATGGGAAACATTCCACCGCATTCATATGCGCTCTAGTTAAGCGGTAACCAACATCAGATAACCCCGAACCATCTGGAGCAAACTTCAATGTTTTCATCTTTGTTGCTTTAGCAAAATACGTTCTGTATCCGGCTAACACCAACAAAAGAAAAACGATTAAAACAATGTAATGTAAAAAAACAGCATGTGTCGCGGTCATGATTTTTCCTTTTTTATATTAAAATTCAATACTTTGATAAAACTATATTGCTAATAAATAAAGCTTTCTTCTAGAGTTAACCCTATTTAAAGATAGTCTCAAATCTTAGTAACACAATGAATATCACCAATCGTCCACTACAATCTACACACAACGGCGAGCTTTGAACCGCTTGCCTTTGATTTTCCCTTCGCGGAGCTGAGCTAATGCGCGTTTCACACTGCGTATTTTAATCGCAATAAATGAAATTTGATTAGTGACATTAATCTTACCTATGTCACCGCCATCAATCCCCGCCTCTTTAGTTAAAGCGCCTAGAATATCACCCGGTCTGAGTTTCTGGCGCTTTCCACCATCAATCGACACAGTCACATATTCGGGCTGAATAATTCGATTTGCGTGAAAACGAATGCTCTCAATCCCTTTTGGTTTAAGGACAACTTGAGCATGCGCCTCAATCGCTTTTAAGGCTTGGGTTTCTTTATCCGAAACTAGCGTAACGGCTCGACCCGTTGCGTCAGCACGACCTGTTCGACCAATTCGGTGTACATACACATCGGGCTCGTCGGTGACGTTATAGTTGACCACCAAATCTACGGCATCAATATCTAGCCCTCGGGAAGCAACATCGGTAGCCACCAAAACCAAAGCTGATTTATGGGCAAAACGCGTTAACACTTTTGTCCGTTCTCTTTGCTCAATATCACCATTCAAAGCTACTGCAGAAAAACCTTTTTGTTGCAGGTCTTCAGTTACTGTAAATGTCTGGGCTTTGGTCTGACAAAACACAATGGAAGCCTGTGCTTGATAGTGACTCAACAGAGCTGCTACTGCGTCAGTACGATGTTCGTCGTTTACCTTGAAGGCTAACTGCTCAATTTTATGAGACTGATGCAACGAATCTGCTTCGATACGCTGCGGTGCCTTTTGAATCGTTTCACTTATACGTGCAATGCCGTCTGGATAAGTTGCTGAAAATAACAAGGTCTGATGTTCACGTGGAAGATGCTTAAAAATGACCTCTAATTCATCTTCAAAGCCCATATCTAACATTCTGTCTGCTTCGTCCAAGACAAGCTGCTGCATATCTTTAAGACTAATGCGATGTTTGAGCATATGATCCATCACACGGCCAGGCGTACCAACAATGATGTGCGGTCGATGCTTTAACGTTGCGATCTGACCATTCATCGGGATCCCACCATACAAAGTAGTGATCTTCACATTACTCATTTTTTTCGCGAGTAGACGTAATTGCTCAGCTACCTGATCAGCCAACTCTCGAGTAGGGCACAGTACCAAACCATGTGTATAAGTTTTAGTTTCATCTAAGCTTTGCAGTAAATTCAAGCCAAATGCGGCGGTTTTACCACTACCAGTTTTGGCCTGCGCAAGGACATCTTTACCCGCTAGCATAACGGGAAGGCTCAGTGCCTGAATATCCGTGAGTTCGGTGTATCCCATCTCGCTAGTGGATAATAATAGTTCGTTGCGCAAGGCTAACTGCGAGAATGATTTTGACATGGTATTTCCAATATTGATAAACAATTTAAGCTAAGCTAGTACTTACTCAGCTAGTTTCCATTGTACTTCTTGGCCAGCAAAGAATGGCACAATGTCATCCCCTGTCGGTAAAGTAATAGTATCAGGGATCGTCCATGTCTCTGCGCGTAAAGTAATAGTATCGGTGTTACGAGGCAAACCGTAAAAATCAGGTCCGTGTGTGGAGGCGAAACCTTCTAATTTATCTAGCGCATCTAGTTCTTGAAAAACCTGCGCATATAACTCAATGGCACTCCATGCACTGTAACAACCAGCACAACCACAAGCGGATTCTTTTTTATGCTTTTCATGTGGAGCAGAGTCTGTTCCCAAAAAGAATTTAGGCGAACCTGATGCAACAACTGCGCGCAACGCTTGTTGATGCGTGTTGCGTTTTAACACTGGTAAACAGTAATTGTGGGGTTTGACCCCACCGACTAATAAATCATTTCGATTTAATAATAAGTGTTGTGGCGTAATCGTTGCAGCGACATTATCTGAAGCCGCTAAAACAAAATCGACAGCATCTTTTGTCGTGATATGCTCAAAAACGACTTTTAAGCCAGGAAAATCTGCAACAATTTGACGTAAGTGCTGTTCAATGAATTCTGCTTCGCGGTCAAAAATATCAATATGACTTTCTGTCACTTCACCATGGATAAGCAGTAACATGCCGACTTTTTCCATCTCAGCAAACACTGGATATAAAGCTTTAATACCTTTAACAGCAGCATCAGAATTTGTGGTTGCACCTGCTGGGTAAAGCTTACTCGCAACAATACCAGCGTCTTTTGCTTCTCGGATATCCGCAGGCGTAGTAGTATTGGTAAGATACAGGGTGATGAGTGGTTCAAAATCTGGGTAATCTTTGGCAGCAGTCATGATCCGCGATTTATAGGCCATCGCTTCTGTTTTATTTGTTACTGGCGGGACAAGGTTAGGCATAACGATAGCACGACGGAAACAACGGGCTGTTGCAGGAACTGTTTCTGCAAGCATTGCGCCATCGCGAAAATGTAAGTGCCAGTCATCGGGGCGGATAATTGTAATATCTTGCATTGTAAACCTTATCTAATCAAACAAACCATCAATATTATGCCTGATTTTTGCTTAGTAGTCAGTTTCTTTAATAACAGACAAGTGGAACGACCATGTTACCAGATAGCCCTGTATAAACTTTTTTGTAACTTTTAAACATACTGAAAAGAAAATCTTTAAGCTGCCTTTGTGGTAGAGAATAACATTGTGAAACTGTATAACTTTTTATGCTGGTTCCGAAAAATATCATATCACTAGGATAAAAATAGCAGAGTTCCTGTCTATTATGAGGTAGGCTTAACTTAATAAGCTACTGTGTTTATTAAAGGATTGTCAACAATGACACCAGCTCCTAGTGCTCGAATTGCTGCTATAAATTTGGTTACTAAACCCACTTTAGCAAAGCGTTTATTATGCGCTTTGCTTGATCGCGTCATGGGCATAAAGCAAATGGATAAGCTTTATCAAACACATCAGCTCGCGGGTCTAGATAAAGCGGATTTTGCTGCAGCACTGCTCGATATACAACAAATCACAGCAGTAAAACACGAGGCTTTATTGGCAAAAATTCCTGCAACAGGTCCCATCATTATTGCCTGTAACCACCCTTTTGGCGGTATCGAAGGCGTACTTTTAGCACAACTCATCAGTCAAAAACGTCCCGACCTAAAAGTGTTTGTAAATAAAGCCTTAGCGATATTTCCTGAACTACAAGACTATTTTATTTTTACCAACCCTTTGTCACCAAACGATCCAAAAAACGCACCATCATTACGTCAAGCTATGCGACATGTAGCTGACCAAAAGGCCCTGTTAATATTTCCTGCTGGACGTGTTTCCTACTATCAACCTGAATTCGCTGAAATTCTCGACCACGATTGGAATAAAATGGTCTATACACTAGGACAAAAATATTCAGCACCGATTTTGCCAGTTTTTGTGCAAGGGTTTAATCGTCCTTATTTTTATACCTTGGGCCGGATATATTTTCGTTTAAGAATGCTTTTACTCGGACGTGAGCTATTGGCAAAACGCGCTACCAGCATCCCCCTAGATGCAGGAAATGCCATTAGACTGCCAGCTAATTTGCCCGCGGAACAAGGTGCAGCATTGGCGCGAGCTCTAGCTTATGCGGTAGATAGTCGTTGGGACTATGTGTGGCCCGAAAATACTCACGTTGAACACAAACCTTTAGCAGCCCCAAAATCTACTGAAGAATTATTGCAAGAATTGAATAACCTTCCACATGAGCAATGCCTCATTGAACAATCTGATTTCACTGTCTACTGGTCTATGCAGGCACAAACACCCAAGGTGGTGGATGAAATAGCGATGTTACGTGAACGGGTATTTCGAATGCACAACGAGGGCAGTGGCGAACCAATAGATACAGATCATTTTGATGCAACTTACACGCACCTTTTTGTTTGGCACAAACCTAGCGAACAAATTATCGGTGCTTATCGTATGGGACGCACCGATGTATTACAAAAAGATAAAGGACTAGATGGACTCTATCTAAATAAGATGTTTAAGTTTGGTACTGCTTTTATCAACCAGCAAGAACCTTGCTTGGAAATGGGGCGCTCGTTTTTAATCCCTGAATTTCAACGCTCCCCTCAGGGTTTATTCATGTTATGGCGAGGGATTGGTGAATTTATCATGCGTTTCCCACAATACCGAGTCCTGTATGGTACGGTATCAATTAGTAAGTTATATCGCCCACAGAGTGTCAGTATCATCGAGCATGGAATGGTCAACGCCCCTGAAAATGTTCAGCCACACCACGCTTTTGACCTGTCTTTGCCATCACAAATTCAGGCTTATCATAACCGATATGGTTTAACTGATGTCGTTAGCACGTTTTTACAGACCTTAGAAGAAGACGGCAAAGATATCCCTGTACTTGCCAAGCAGTACCAAAAGTTAGGAGCTAATTTTCATGCCTTGGGAATAGACCACAGTTTTAACCATACACCAGGTCTATTGCTGAGTGTTGATTTACGTAAAACCTCACCAAGACAACAAAAGCGTTTTTTAGGAAAAATACTATAAAGATATTTTAGCAATATACACTGTCTACAAGACTCATTTTAAACTAGCTCTTCCTTCGTACAGTTACATAACTCAATACAATGCACTAATATTTCATTTCAACCTGTTTTTATAAACCCTTGAGGTATTTACTATGCAAAAATTAACTATAGATGAAGAACTAGAGGTCACTGGAGGGATTTGGGCAAACGTTGCTGGGGCTGTTGGTGGAGCTGTCGGTGGATTTTATGGCTCAATATGATTTTATGGCTCAATATTAGCAAATCCAAATGCTGATGGTTGGGACATTTTAAAAGGAAGTTTTGCAGGTGCAGTAGTAGGTACATTTAGTCCAATTACTGGAATTCGTAATGGTGGTATTGCTTCAGGTGCTACAATAAATTTACTTGGTGATGTGCAGGCTAGCCTTCAATAAATGATTTCTTTTACTAAACACCTCAATGATCATTAATTTTTTCTATAAAAGGATTTTTCATTTTGCAAATAGTCGTCTTCTTCTTGTTTTTTATCCCGATTATTTACATCGGGAAAAAGATATTAGGTGTCTCATTATTTAGCTCATATCCAATAAAAAACACCAAACAATTTTTACAATCGTTTGGTGCCCATATTGGCGCTATTTTTATTGCAATATTACTCTCAGATTGGCTGTTAAATTACTTGGCTCAGTAATATAAATTTAAAAAGTATGATATTGCCTTTGTTGGAATCAAATATATTGGGCAAATGCCTCACTTAGCATCTGTTTAGCTTCGGCGACATAGGAGCTAATCATGCCAATATCTAAACCCAAAGCTTCAAATTGATTCTTCAAATCATTCATGGATTTGAGTGACTCATTGTATTATGTGGCTTTATTGATTAAGCTACATAAACCACCGGCTGACTCAGTCACTGAGGAACAATATGAATAAATCACATTTTTTTTGTATAAGCAGCAATAATTACGATACGTTGCCCATTTACCCGCCCTTCAATATGCAATGGATTGTCACATAAACCAATATTACGAACCGGAGTGCCGCGCTTCGCTGTAAAACCCGCCCCCTTCACGTCAAGATCTTTAACGATGTTTACGTTATCACCAGCCTTTAAGGCTACGCCATTGATATCTAATGTCGGCTCATCGTTTTCAATCATACCTGATTCAGCCCATTTTCTGACATCATCTTCTAAATACATCATATCGGCCAAATCTTGCGCCCAACTCTCAGTACTCAAGCGCCCTAGCATACGATAAATAAACACCTGTACTGCAGGAACCTGTGACCACATACTGTCACCTAGACAACGCCAATGGTTCATATCTATGTCGACTTCACCTTCAACTTGGTCTAAACATGTTTTACATAATAAAACTGCGCAATTAGCCGTAGTATCTGGTGAGTAATCGAGGGTGTGAGGAGTTAAGTTATCTGTAGCGGCACAAGCCTCACAGACAGAGCCGGCACGTTCGGCAAGGTGTTTTTCAATTGACATATAATAAATCACTTACTAAAAGTGGGTATTTTATCACTGTTTTAAAAAATTGGTGCTTAAAAATAAGCTTTATTTAGTGTTATGTTCTGATTTTACTTAGTTGCCTCTCTAGCCAAGGCTCAGACTAATCGTCAATGAATACTCTCGCGGCCACTGTAAACAATCAAACTCTAGGTTTTTTCCATCATTGTACAAAACTCATTTATGCGCAGTGAAACCAATTACCAATCAACCCTCAGAATGGTTCATATAAGTTAGCGTAGCAGGGGCAAAACCAAAATCTCTTGGTACATCTGCATTTTGTAGCAAACGAATGACTTTAATCATTGCGTAATGATGTACAGCATGTGAGGTAATGAACAAGAGCTCTCGGGCTAGATTAGAGGTAACAGTAACGGAATGCTTGTGACTGAAAGATATTTCTGACTCTACCACAAATGATGTTTCTAAATCGTCCTCTACCAGGTTTCCCAACCAATTTTGTAACGCTGTAAACTGGACTTGTGCTAACTCTGGAAACTGTTCTATTTGCGAATGACGGTGCCGCACATTGTAATTCACGAGTTTTTGCTCATACCCTGACTGCAAGGCCGTAAAATGATCTAAAACATGTCTGAAATGTTGCCCAATACTACTGCCGAAGAATGGTTCGCGAATCTCAACATAATCCTCTTTGGAAATGTTGCTGAGCAATGCTAAGGCTTGAGTCAGCACTTCCTGATGGCTTGATAACATTATTATCCCTTGATAATCGGTATTAGCAGATGCTAATCATATAAAATAGAATAAGCCCGTTTGCTAAACTTGCCTAATGTTAATCATAAGACCGAATTATTGCCATTTTATTTCACTTTTTTATTTCAATTACCTGCTCTATATTTTTCCCTTGTGCCAATATGCTACAAGAGACTTTTCACAGGGTACGTTCTCTCTAGGATCCACAAATAATCCGTATCAGGACCTGTGACCAAAGCATATTGGTATTCTTCATCCAACTCAGCAATCACATAACTCGCATAAAATGGTCCAAAGCGCAATTTCATGCCATTTACCGAGATAACGTGCTTTTTCAAAACCTGTCACGGGTGTGATATTTTCAGGTACTGATGTGTAGGCACTGAGCAATGTAAGTGCAAGAACTAAACACATTAATTTCAACATGAGATATTTCTTTATCAATAAAAAAGCCGGGCTAACATCGCTGTTAAACCGGCCTTATTTACACTCTAACAAAATAGTTTACGCAGTAAAAAACTCTTTGCGCATATCGGCGTTGGTGTTAAATACCCCACCTAAAGAAGATGTTTTGGTATAAGACTGACTGTCTCTAATACCGCGAGCTTTCACACAGTAATGTGCCGCGTTTATGCTAACCGCAACATCTTCTGTCCCCGTCAAAGCTTGTAATGCAACCATCACCTGCTGAGTTAGACGCTCTTGGACCTGTGGGCGTTGGGCAAAAAATGCAACCAGACGATTAATTTTAGATAAACCAATCACGGTATGCTTGGGAATATATGCCACACTAGCTGTTCCATCAATTGTTACAAAATGATGCTCACAAGTACTCGTTAAACTGATATCAGTCACTTGTACGGGTTGCTCAATTTTCATCTTGTTTTCGATTTGAGTGATTTTCGGAAACTTGCGGTAATCCAAGCCCGAGAAAATTTCATCTACGTACATTTTCGCGATACGACGTGGAGTGTCACAAAGGCTATCATCAGCTAGGTCAAGACCCAATGCTTCCATCACATCAGTCATGGCTGTTTTGATACGCTGACGCTTTTCTTCATCAGAAAGACCATTCTCCACCATAGGCGTCTCAAGTCCTTGCTCAATGAGGGCAGTACGTACGAGCGCAGCTTCTTTAGTAATTGCAGGCTCAATGTCTCCAATTACTCGTGCTTCGTTTGCTATCATAAGTCAATCCATCATTCAATTTGGTGTTTATACGAGTGAAACCCCATTATCGGATTAAAAATAACGAGAATAATCTATATTGCCAATGATTTTGTCTATATAGTATTTTAATAGTAGCGAATTATACACAAATTCACCTATTTTTACACTTTACTCCAATACAATGAGGTATCTATGTCTCCCGTTTTAATCACTGGTGGTGCACAAAGGCTTGGTCTAGCAATGGCAGAAGCATTACTCGAACAAGGTAATCCTGTCATCATTACTTATCGTACTGAAAAACCCAGTGTCGCAGCTCTAGCAGCAAAAGGTGCAGAAGTGTTGCAGTGTGACTTCGCAGACAATGACGCCATTACAGATTTAATTAACACCGTTAAGCAAAAACACACAGCACTTAGAGCCATTATTCACAATGCCTCAGATTGGGATCAAGAATCAGATAATTCTGACTACGCAGGTTTACTAGCAAAAATGATGCAAGTACATGTCAGTGCTCCTTATCAAATTAATTTAGGCCTGCAGGACTTATTACTTAAACATGAAAGCGTCGCTGATATTCTTCACATGACTGATTATGTCCAAGTCAAAGGTAGTAAAAAACACATTGCCTATGCAGCGAGTAAGGCGGCTTTACACAACCTCACTTTGTCTTTTAGCGCCTTACTCGCGCCTCAGGTAAAAGTAAACTCGATTGCCCCTGCTTTATTGATGTTCAATGATCATGACTCAGACGCATATAAAGCTAAAGCCCTGAAAAAATCATTGCTAGAGATTTGTCCTGGCGCAGGAGAAGCAGTTAAAGCGATGCAGTTTTTGTTTGCCAGCGACTTTGTTACAGGTCAAACTATGCATCTCGACGGTGGTCGTCACCTGAAATAATGAAGGCTTTTGCACATGCATAGATTATTACCCGAATGGGTTGAACAAGAAGCAGTCCTGTTGGCTTGGCCACATGCAAATACAGATTGGGCGCCATGGCTAAGCGCAGCCCATGCCACTTATCAACAGCTTATCTTTGCTATATTAGAACAAAATGCACGAGTTTTGTTGCTAGTTGATTACGCTCAACTAGATGCTGTTCAAACCCTTTTTGCCGAGCATGGAAACGTTGTCTTCATCCCCGCCAAATTCAATGATACGTGGGTCAGAGACTATGGTTTTTTAACTACATCTGATGGCTCAGAACTGCGTGCTTTAGAGTTTCAATTCAATGGTTGGGGGCAAAAGTTTAACGCCGAACTAGACAACCAAGTGAATATAAAATATCTGGCTGATCAACTCCAAGTCCCACTTTTTAGTGAGTTAGCAGTTGTCGAAGGTGGTGCGCTAGAAATAGACGCTGATGGCATTTTGCTTTCGACACAACTGTGCTTGACCAACCCAAAACGCAATGGCGAAATGACACTGGAAGAATATCGTTCCCTATTTGCAGATACTTTAGGTGCAAAGCAAACAATTATTTTAGAACATGGGCACCTAGCAGGGGATGATACTGATGGACATATTGATACATTAGCTAGATTTACGCCTAACCAAGGCGTGGTCTATCAAGGTTGTGAAAATCGCCCCACTGATCCGCATTTTAGTGGTTTACATGCTCTAGGTGCTGAGTTACAACATCACTTGCCTGAACACACCTTATTTGCTCTGCCTCTGCCTGAAATCTTTTCAGCTGAAGGTGAACGTTTACCAGCATCTTATGCTAATTTTTTAATTCTCAATGGAGCTATTTTAGCCCCTATATATCAGCAACCAGAAGATGCTGAAGCATTAGCTGTTCTAGCACAAGCATATCCTGACTATACTATTGTGCCCATAGATTGTAGCGTCCTTATTCAACAATATGGCAGCTTACATTGTATTACTATGCAAATTCCTAAAGGAGTTCTAGCGTGAATAAAACGGTAAAAATTGGTGTTGTCCAACAAGCAATTTCTGGCAATAACAAGCTTAAGAACTGGTTAGAATCAGCCCAGCAAATTAAAGCGTTAGCAACCCAAGGTGCGCAATGTATCCTACTTCAAGAGCTCCACTCCACCTTGTATTTTTGTCAGACAGAAGATGTCGATGTGTTTGATTTGGCTGAACCACTAGAAGGTGACGGTCATGCATTTTTTGGTAACTTAGCGGCTGAGCTCAATATTGTATTGATTACCAGTATGTTCGAAAAGCGCGCCTCAGGTTTATATCACAATACCGCCGTCGTTTATGATTGTAGCGCTGAAATTGCGGGTACCTATCGCAAAATGCACATCCCGGATGATCCTGGTTTTTATGAAAAATTCTATTTTACGCCAGGAGATTTAGGGTTTACTCCTATTGCAACGTCTATAGGTAAATTGGGTGTTTTGGTATGTTGGGATCAATGGTACCCAGAAGCTGCACGCCTCATGGCAATGGCAGGTGCGGATATCTTATTTTATCCCACCGCTATTGGTTGGGATAAAAACGATACCCCAGATGAACAAGCTAGACAGCGTGATGCATGGCAAATTATTCAACGCGGTCATGCAGTGGCCAATTCAGTCCCTGTAGTGGTAGCTAATCGGACTGGTTTTGAGCAGTCACCTGAGGATGACAGTGGTATTGATTTCTGGGGTACCAGTTTTATAGCCGGTCCCCAAGGTGAATTACTTGCTGAAGCCAGCACCGACCAAGCTGAAAACCTATTAGTCGAGGTTGATTTAAATAGAACTGAAAACATCAAACGCATTTGGCCTTATTTTAGAGACCGTAGAATAGATGCGTATGACGACATTAGCAAACGCTGGCGTGATTAATCAGTTACCAGAGTATTGTGTTTAGTTACTGGTGCTAGTCTAGCTCTAACATTTTACAGTGCGTATATTTTATTTTGATAGGTCAAAACATACTTACGCGAAGATTTTACTACGACACGATCCAAGGCAGCTTCGTGGACGTCTAAACCACCTGTGAATGCCCCGATGCCAGGCATAATCAAAGTGACTTCATCATGTACAAAACATTTTCCATACATAGAGTGTCGTTTGATTGTCACACTCATTTTGGGGTGAAAATGTCCAATGATTTGAAATTGCGCACCTGCTGCATGTAAGACCTCTGGGGACTCTGGTTCATGAGCCAACATAATATCATCAAGGACCAAATGATGCTGCCTTGCCCCACCAAACTGCCACGGGATATCAGGGTCGTGATTACCTAAAATCCATGTCCATTGAGGCGCCTGTGCAATAAGTCCCTGCAAAGCACAAATATCTTTGGTTAACATACGTTGACCGGCATTGAGGTCATGAAAACTATCACCTAGACATATTATATGTTCCGGTTCGTAGCAAATCATCAATTCTGCAATGTGACTAATCGTAGTAATGGTGTCGTATGTGGGTATCGGGTTAGCAAATTGCTTTAAAAAACTGCCCTTTTCAAAATGGCAGTCCGAAACAATCAATATTTTATGCTTCGGCCAAAATAAACCACCACTGGCATCTGCGATCCAAATCTGTCCAGCATAACGAAACGGTGTTGCTTGTTGAGCAGAGATTTTGGTTTCAATTTTGCCCGGAGTTTCGTTTCTAAGTTGAGGAGTAGAATGCATTTAAATAGCAAAACCTTTGTGTAGAATCAATCAGCAGTATAAAACAACTTGTAAAACTACCGACATAATAAAAAAGAAAATGGTACTAAGTAATTAAGGGCCTGCCAAGACATAAGACGCAACATGAACATTTGACCACTCAACCAATGCTAATTACCACTCAACAGTTCCCTAACCTCTGCCATCATCGTCTGCGCTTCATCATACAAGCTCGCTTGCTCCAATAATGCTTGCTGTCCAGTACCTTTAATCACCTCACTACGTACATTCAGCACTATCGGAATCGCCATTGGTGACGCCTTAGGTAAATCTACAAAATCAATTTTATCAACGTACCGAATCAACAGGCCGGC
>Ga0209962_1000024_pt1 | contig 47945 bp, 42 predicted proteins | sample SalPonA_C_H2O_MG_FD_185722 | JGI IMG/M metagenome (GOLD analysis project Ga0209962, IMG submission 185722) | Water microbial communities from South San Francisco under conditions of wetland restoration - Salt Pond MetaG R2A_C_H2O_MG (SPAdes)... | ecosystem: Environmental > Aquatic > Non-marine... | reverse complement strand
GTGATTAGATATGGTAACGGTCTGTGCTTCTTAGTACAGACCGTTTTCTTTTACATATCTACCAATCCGGTATTCGATTCCTAAAGTAATGGCGGGGGTTAAATTTTGTGCAGGAGAAAAGGGCCAAGTAGCACTGCCGCCTAGGGCCCAATTCTCGCCTATTTGTTTAATTAAGGCGATCTGCGGCGCAGCTCCAAATGTATTTGATTTTTGATTTAAGATTCGTTCCTCACTTTGCACAATTCCGCAGCCTAAGCGAATTTCAGTGCTAATGGTTGGAATGCGAAAGGCCCGCAATAGAGAGAGTGAACGCCAATCGTTATAAGTATTAGCTCTCCAAATCCCTCCGCCATCAGTATGACCTTGTAACTCAACAAATGTCGAAGGCTGAAATTCGAAGCCCCCTTTCAAACTAACATAGGGCGCACCACCTCCAATATGGAAATAACTGAAGCGATTTGCTCGCATCGAGTTATAGCGCTGTGCTTGCATTTTACTAAAAGCGAGACAGAGTACTATGAGAAGTTTGAGTTTCAAGAAATGCGGTTTTGCTATTGCAATATAACGCCAAGTAGTATTCTTATCTTTTGTAGAGCAGTCGATTTGTTGAAAGTCGATACTTATTAAAATTATCAAGAAGATTTCAAGTTCACTCACTTATCAATCACATGCCTTTGAACAATCAATCGGTTAGTATAGAGATTATAATGTGGCCTTGAAAATCAACCGAAATAGAAAGCGGCTGTTCTAAAAGTGTTGGAGTGAGCTTCGATGATATTTTTTATTTCGGGACTATAGCCACCTCCCATATTCACCGCGACGGGCACTTCATGGCGATAACAACGTTCGAATACCATTCTGTCCCGTTCACGGCATCCTGCCAAGGTCAGGTCCATTCGCCCTAATTTATCTCCACGGATGATATCTACTCCGCTTTGAAAAAACACAAACTCAGGAGCGAAGTCATGAAAGAGTCTATCCAATTGAACCTCTAAGAGGCCGAGGTACTCTTTGTCCCCAGTAAAGTCGGGTAGGTCGAGATCTAGGTCGCTTTGTTCCTTGTGATAAGGATAATTTTTAGCGCCGTGCATCGAAAAGGTGAATATCCGTGGATCATCCTGTGCCATTGCTGCAGTACCATTGCCTTGATGGACATCGAGGTCGATGACTAATATTTTGGTAAGTCCATGATGATCGATCAAATGGTGAGCACCGATAATGATATCATTCAATATGCAGAATCCTTCACCTCTGTTGTAGAAGGCGTGGTGCGTTCCGCCAGCAATGTTTAAAGAGCAGCCGAATTGCAGAGCGTATTCTGTGGTGTCCACGGTGCCTTGGCAAATGGTGCGCTCTCTATCGATCAACGCTTTGCTAAGAGGGAATCCGATTTTTCGTTGTGCCTTGCCGGGTAGTGTTAGTTCGTCTAGCTCCTTCCAATATGAAGCAGCATGTGAACGAAGAATTCTATCCACTGGAAGCAAATCAGGAGCGAAGAAGGAGTCTAATTGTAATGTCCCTTCATGCAAGAGTTGTTCCGGCAATAGGGAATATTTGGCCATAGGAAACCTATGGTTCTCGGGAAGAGGATGGTGATAAATTGGGGCCCAAGCGACCTTTAGCATGTCGGTTTAACGCAATTGAGCACCTAAACGTTCACCGAGCTGATGTAAAATTCGTTGTACCGCCTTGTCAACAGCTTTGTCGTTTAGTGTTTTATTCGCGTCCTGGAATAGCATGCCTATAGCATAACTCTTTTTGCCCTCAGGAAGATGTTCCCCTTGGTACACATCGAATAAGAAGAGTTCCTTGAGAAGTTTGCGCTCCGTTTGTAGGACTACTTCAGAAATTTCGCTGTAGCTCGTTGAACTATCAACGAGTAAGGCTAGATCACGGCGAACCGAAGGGAATTTAGGAAGAGCATGGAACAGCTGAGTGCCACGTTGTAAAGCAAGCTGCGTCAATTGTTCCCAATTCAAACTAGTATGCGAAACGCTGCCTTTTATGTCGAAGTGTTTCAAAACTTTTGGGTGTACTGTTCCGATGTGACCCACCACAGATTTACCCACTTTCATGGTTAGGAATTCACCATATAAACTGTGTTGCCCCACTTGCATTTTTACTTCCAATCCAAAGCGACCTACAAGATTTTCTGTGAGCCCTTTGAGCGTAAAGAAATCGTTCGCTATTGCATTGCCTTGCCAGTGGTTCTCGCCCTGTGTCCCTGAAATAACAAGATCTAAATGAGTACCCTCATAATAGCCGTTGGCTCCTTTACCGTATGATTTTCCGCGCTCGAATAATCTCACGTTAGGCTGCTGACGTTTCTGATTAAAGCTTACCGCATTAAGCATGCCGAAAAGTAGATGCGCACGCATCACATTCAAATCTTGACTCAATGGGTTCATCATTTCTACCAGCTGAGGAACTAGGTCACTCTGAAGAGCTTCGTAGTCAGCTCCTTTGCAAAGGCTGTTATTCATGATTTCGTAGAATCCATTTCCAGTTAATTGGTCTAGAACGGACTTTTCCAATTTTTCAGGTCGAGGATCGTGCTTTGCCACGCTAATTCGCATGGTATCCGGAACAGGAACGTTGTTGAAGCCGTAGATTCTAAGAAGTTCCTCTGCAATATCTACGTCTCTGGTTACATCAACTCTGTAGGTAGGAACACTGACATTCCATGTATCACCTTCGATCGATAGCAGTTCAAAATCAAGTGAGTTGAGGATGTCTTTCGCCGCTTGTTCCTCGAGTCTCAGGCCAATGAGTTTCGCCACTTTATCGTAAGAGAAACGCACCTCTGTACGTGGAAATTCACTTATTCCTTGATGGTCGCGAGCGCTAGCCTTAGCGCCAGTTAGTTTAACCATGAGTGCCGTTGCATAGGCATGTGCCTCTGCCGTAATATTAGGGTCAACCCCTCTTTCGTAGCGGTAGCTCGCGTCAGAACTGATGCCGTGTCTTTTTGCGGTCTTACGAATGCGAACTGCGTCAAAGTAGGCGCCTTCGAGATAAATGGAGGTAGTATTCGAAGTTACACCTGATTCCAAGCCTCCGAGAACACCTGCAATACAATGAGGTTTGCTTTCGTCTGCAATTACGATGTCACTGCTGTCAAGTTCACGTTCTACTTCGTCTAGGGTGATTAGTGTTTCACCTGGGGAAGCTGAGCGCACAATAACTTTATTCCCCTCAAGCTTATCAGCGTCGAAGGCGTGCAACGGATGACCGTAGGTATGCAATACGTAGTTGGTGATATCTACGACATTGTTTTTTGGGGTAAGACCAATAGCGATAAGGCTATTTTTCAACCAATCAGGACTTTCTCCAACGGTGACATTGGTAAAGTGAGTTCCATAATATGAAGGACAACCTTCGTCTTCTATGGACAATTCAATGGCATTTTTCCCAGCTTCTGGAATCGTTACAGATGGAGTTTGAAGTTCTGGTGAACCTTCGTTTTGACTCAGAAGTGCAGCCCTTAAATCTCGAGCCACACCGATATGTCCCATGGCGTCCGTACGGTTTGGCGTCAGGCCAATCTCAAAGACGAAATCGCTTTCTAATTTAAAAACCTCGGAACAAGGCGTGCCGGGCTTAAGTGTAGGGTCTAATACCATAATGCCTTCGTGACTTTGCCCCAAGCCTAATTCGTCTTCGGCGCAAATCATACCGGCGCTTACTTCTCCGCGAATTTTCCCTTTCTTGATTTTTAATTCTTCACCTTCCGGATACAGTACGGTTCCTACGGTCGCGACGGGAACTTTTTGTCCAGCAGCAACATTGGGTGCGCCACATACAATCTGTACAGGTTCCTGTTCACCTATGTCCACGGTGGTAACGCGCAAACGATCTGCATTTGGATGCTGAACGCAAGTCAAGACATGACCTACTACAACACCTCGTAGTCCTCCTTTGATTGATTCTACCTCGTTAACTCCTTCGACTTCTAGTCCTGTATCAGTAAGAAGCTCGTCAACGCGTTTTGGATCTAGAGTAACTGGTAGGTAGCGCTTAAGCCAGGTGTAGGAAATGTTCATGAAGCTTGAATTTCAATAAGCGCCAAAGTTACACTTCCATCGAAGAACTTACAACGTAGTAAGGGTTGCTCTTAAAACATTTTATAGAGTACCAACCCATAGATGGCAAAACGCAGAAAACGCACCAAAGTAAGAAGAGCGAAAGTCTTAAAAGGAAACTTGTTGATTCCGCACAATTGACATACGACAGGATAGGGCAGAGGTGTTAAAGCAGCGATGATTACTAAAAGTCCTCCGAATCTTTTGAGTTGACGCATGCTTGTGCTATAGCGTAATATAAGTCGTTCTCTTATTACCTTTCTAGTAGATAAGTAGCGTCCAATAGCATAAGAAACTAAGCCGCCGACATAACTGATAACCGCTAAGAGCCCTAAAGTCATAATAGGGTGGCTGGTTTCGTCAGCCCAAACGATCAAAATCTCAGGGGATACTAACCCAATACTTATTTCAGATGCAAAAAATATAGCAATTAGCCCTTGTGCGGAGAGGGTCTTGGTGAGCCATGCAGTCGCTGAATCAATGTCGATAATAAAGACATCGACGAGGTAAAACAATGCAATGATGCCGAGGACCGACCCGATGAGTTTGTTCACATTTTGACGTATGAAGTCATAGCCGCCAGTGCGTTGCAGCAAAATGTGATACAATTTAAAAAAGCGCTTAAAGCGTTTGGGCATATTATGAGATTCTATTCCATCCCCACTGGTGCTTGTACAGCGACGTCCAGTGTTGTTTAATGGAAATATGGTGGGGTTTTGTTAACTGAGGGTCATCGCTCAATAACTGTTCCACGACATGTCTTGACCATGTTAAAATCTGTCCATCATTTGTTAAAGATGCCAATTTAAACGCCATTTGTCCACTTTGCCTAGTGCCCATCATGTCTCCAGGACCTCTGAGTTGCATATCCACTTCAGCAATTTCGAACCCATCTTGGGTGCGGACCATAGTTTCTAATCGGGTTTTTGCATCAGAGGATAGTTTGAATGAAGAGACCAGGATGCAGAAGCTCTCTTCGCTACCTCGGCCCACTCGTCCTCTTAATTGATGCAGCTGACTTAAACCGAAACGCTCGGAATTTTCAATGACCATAATGGTGGCATTCGGCACATTTACCCCGACCTCAATCACCGTAGTCGCTACCATGATTTGAGCTTTTCCTGAGGCAAAGCGTTGCATTTCTCCCTCTTTCTCATCTGGATGCATGCGTCCGTGCACAACTGCAATTTGATAAGTGGGTCTTGGGAAATCACGCAAGAGCTGCTCATACCCCTCCTGAAGATTCTTAAGATCGAGCGTGTCGCTTTCTTCAATAAGAGGGTATACGATGTACACCTGGCGTCCTTTGGCTATTTCACGCTCCATAAAGCCATTGAGCTTCAGACGATTTTTTTCAAAGAGGTGCATCGTCTTTATGGGTTTTCTACCTGGTGGCAATTCATCGATCACACTGACATCTAAATCACCATATAAGCTCATAGCGAGAGTTCTTGGAATGGGAGTTGCAGTCATTACCAAGACATGGGGAGGGTGCGTGTTTTTTTTCCACAAACGCGCCCGTTGCGCTACACCGAAGCGGTGCTGTTCGTCAATCACTGCGAGTCCGAGGTTGGCAAACTTGACGGTAGGCTCTATCAAAGCATGTGTTCCTATCAAAATCTGCAGAGAACCATCGCCAAGTCCTTGATGGATTACAGCACGTTCAGTTGATTTTGTAGATCCGGTCAGTAGTGCAATTTGTATACCGGCCGGCTCGCACAATTCTTTAAGTCCGTTGTAATGCTGAGTAGCAAGAATTTCAGTAGGCGCCATGAGTGCGGCTTGAAAACCGTTATCGATAGCGAGTAACATCGCCAGCAGTGCCACTATGGTTTTACCACTACCTACATCACCCTGAACCAACCGGTTCATCTGTGCACCTGTCCTTACATCGGCTCTAATTTCTTTGATAACGCGTTTCTGTGCACCAGTCAATTCAAAGGGTAAATGGTGGTTGTAAAAGTTGAGAAAAGTGGCCCCAACTTCTGCGAATTGGTACCCTTTTATGGATGTTTTTTGCTTCAATTTATTCCTGAGCTGCGTCAATGATAAAAAGAAGAACTCTTCAAATTTTATGCGTCGTTTCGCTGCCTCAAGATGATCCCTTGACTTAGGGAAATGAATCCAGGTTAGCGCCTGAGCTTTTGAAATAAGTTTGTTTTGAGTCCTAAACTCTTCAGAAAAGGGGTCGTCTATCTTGTCCAGTTCCTGTTGGAGAACTGCCTTGATGATCTTTTGTAATCCCTTAGACTGCAGCCCCTTTCTTGTGAGTTTCTCAGTAGTAGAGTACACAGGTTCAAGAACACTCGAGATCTGATCGATCGCAGGAGCTGAGATTTCAGGATGCGGTAAACTGATCTTGCCGTTGAAGTTGTTGACCTTACCATACACCACAATCGGCACCCCTAGCTTAAGGGATTTCTTCACCCATTTAGCCCCTTTGAACCAAACGAGTTCAATGCATCCATTCCCGTCGGTAAAGTTGGCTACCAACCGCTTATTGCGAGGCCCTGAACTTACTTCCTCTACCGTAGTAATTTGCCCTTTGATTTGAACTTCTCCTTGAATTCCAGCTAGTTGAGAGATCTCATGGTACTGGGTTTTATCGACATAACGGAACGGATAGTGTTCCAGCAAATCATATGTCGTTCGTATAGCCAATTCCTCTGCAAGAACTGCCGCTCTGTCGGGTCCTACACCAGGTGCATAAACGATTGGATTCGAAGTGATGCTCATCGACGTAAAAGTAAGTATCTTTTGGCCCAGAAATATGCAAAATCAAAGCACAAATATTTTCCGTTTGATCACCCTGGTGACCGATGGCGCACTAATGCTACTCTTATTCGCGGGCATTGGCTTTTGGCGTTTTGAAGATTTGCGCATATCGAACCCTGAATACTACAATTACTACCTGCAGCTTTTAGTGCTTATTGTCGTCTCATGGTACGCTGGTGGACGTTGGGCGGGGATTTTCACGTATAAAAGTGGTCTTGAGCAACGCAACGTTACAGCGAATGTGGCACGCGGAGCCCTTGTGCAACTCGCTATCCTTGCAATCATCGTAATTGGCTTGAAGGGGTATTACTACAGTCGGATTTTTTTAGCTACCTACCTAGGGAGCTTGTATGTCCTCGCTCCTTTGTATCGCATACTTTTGGTCCAATTCCTAAGGACGCAAATGGCACAGGGAAAGTGGCAACGTACTTTTGTGCTCCACGGCTCACACACCACAAGCGAAGCCTTGGTACGGTTAACGGCGCTACGTCCGGAGCTGGGTTGGAAATACTTGGGTGAAGCGACGCCGCTGAACCTCGAGAACACAGACGAAATTATTTGTGCCTACGCCCCGGGAACTGAGGAATTTGAGCAGGCTGAAAATTGGTCATTGGAGCGTGGAATTCGTTTTCGTTTCCTACCGAATATGGGTCCGAGATACGCGGGCCAATTGTTTTTAGAGAACCTCGAGGGAATTCCAATGTTCAGCCAGCGTAGAGAACCACTATCGATGAAGACTAACGCAGCACTGAAACGAATTTTCGATGTGTTGTTTGCCACCTTAGGTCTACTCTTGGTGCTAATATGGCTCATTCCGATGGTTGTCCTTCTCCAATTCTTCACAGGTACATATCAGCCTTGGTTCATACAAAACAGAGAAGGTCAATCTGGCCGCACCTTCCGGGTCCTTAAGTTCCGTACCATGAACGAGAAAGGAGCTTCGAATGCCTTTCAACGTTGGATGCGAAGAATGGGTATAGACGAATTACCCCAATTATTCAACGTGCTTAAAGGAGATATGTCGCTCATAGGGCCTCGACCGCATACCCCAGGCGATGGGGCGGACTACTACCAGAAAGTGAGCACTTATAAGATTCGTCACTGGACCAAGCCGGGACTCACAGGCCTAGCCCAAACTCGTGGCCTTAGGGGTGGGGGCATTGGTGCTACGGATGAGTTACTCGAGGAACGTATTCGCGCCGATGTATATTACATCGAGAATTGGTCCCTAATGCTTGACCTTCGCATTTTGATTGAAACAGTCGTTAGAACTTTATTAGTCCCTTCAACCCTACAACCTAAGAATCATGAAATACCCGAATCTACTAGAGAACTTTAAGAAATACGTTCAGATCGATACGCAAAGTGATCCGCATTCCACTAGCGTTCCGTCTACAGAAAAGCAAAAGGATTTAGCTCGACTTCTGGTCGAACAACTACTAGAAATGGGTATTGTTGATGCTCATATGGATGAAAAGGGGTATGTCTATGCGACTGTTCCAGCGAGTCAAGGTCTCGAGTCTGCACCTGCAGTGTGTTTTTGTGCGCATATGGACACATCGCCGGAGTACAACGGAAAAGGCGTTGTTCCTATCTTACATGAAAATTATGATGGAGGCGATATTGTTTTGCCCAAGGGCGATGTTGTTCTTACAACCAAAGCTTTTGGTCCATTGAAAGAAATGAAAGGGCATACCATTATTACTTCGGACGGCTCGACCTTACTAGGTGCAGATAACAAAGCCGGGATCACGGAAATCATGTCGGCGGCGGAATACCTCATGAAGAGTGAGGTTCCTCATGCTGCCATGAAGATTCTATTTACCCCGGATGAGGAAATTGGCAGGGGAGCGGACCATGTAGACCTCGATAAATTAGGAGCCGCCTTTGGATACACGATGGACGGCGCAACTAAAGGTTCGTTGGAAGATGAGACTTTCAGCGCAGATGGAGCAACTGTTGTTTTTAAAGGTGCGAATACACACCCTGGTTTTGCGCACAAGAAGATGGCAAATGCGATGAAGGCAGCGGGTGTATTCCTAGCTTCTTTACCAAGGCAAGAATGGGCCCCGGAATCCACCAAGGGTGATCAGGGTTTTGTTCACCCGTATGAAATCACTGGTGGGGTAGAAGAAGTTAAAATCACCATGATCCTCAGGTCGTTCGATTCGGAAGAATTGGTAGATTATGCGGCCCTGCTTTCAGCGCTCGCAAAACAAGCTACAAAAGCTGTAAAGCGCACCAGTTTCGAGATTTATACGACAGAACAGTACCGCAATATGAAGGAGGTTTTGGATGAGCAACCGCATGTGGTTAAGTATGCAGAGCGCGCTATTGAAGCTACGGGTCTGCCGCTGAGAAAATCAAAAATCAGAGGTGGAACAGACGGTTCAAAGTTGAGCTTCATGGGATTACCTTGTCCTAACATTTTTGCAGGGGAACACGCGTTCCACAGCCCGTACGAATTTGTGTCACTTCAGGATATGGAAAGTGCTACAGACGTGATCGTGAAGCTTTTGGAATTAGTCGCAGAAGACTATCGCGCAGCGTAAGCTTTATTCAAAGCATCCGCTAATCGAACTCCGGCCTGAGCTAATCTCAAATGTAACAGGTCGCTGTGATCGTAAATGTAACGGTAGCCCATTCTTTCCGGGTTGCCAGTCTGGTAGCATTGCTCTCGGTACACAACACTTTCACGAACCCAGTCTTTAACGGTTGAGTTCTTCCATGACTCTATTTCTTCGGAATTTCGTGAGGACATGATCCAGTTGGAATACTCCGTGTAGCTCATCTTCCAATAGTCAATCATGCCACTATCCCAAACGCGGTGTAGGTTCGATTTTTCCCAAAAAAAAGTCACTTTAACATCGTTCGCTCCGCGGTCGGTTCCATTTCCGCAGTGTAAGGGTTGGTGCACGTCTCCAATCAAATGAGCGATAACTTTTAAGGCAAAGGCCTCATTAACGCTGTATTCTTGCGTCTGAATCTCTTTTAGATATTTCTCGATGGCTTGCCAAACATCTCCCTGATCAGGGTGTACATGATGATCGATATCATCAACAGATGCAATCGTACAGTAATGTAATGCTTTTAGCGTATCGTAAGCGGGATCACTTTTTATAAAGTCCATCCAATTCGCTGTCATCGCTAAATCTTCGCCTTCAAGTGCCGCGAGTATTTTCTTTTTAACCCCTTTGTCTAGGTGGTCCATGGCGATATGTCCGACAACTCGGTGACCGGTTAGTCCCCATGCGAACGCAGTGGTGGTGATAAATAGTGCACTAAGAGTGAAGAGTAGTTTTTTCATGATTACAGTGCCGAGGCAGGTTTTAAGTATCCAATAATTCGATCGTATCGCAGTCCCATACTTCTATTATACATGATAATAGAATAGTCATTTCTTGTTTGCCAATGCGTTCCTTCAGTTTCCTCTGTACTGACCTGGCCTTCAGAATTAGGATGTGCAAAAATATAGTTGTAATAGCCTTGTTTCAATAAAATTTTTCGAGAATAAGCGCCTCGAGTTTGGTCGTAAGTGAGTTGAAACGATTTCTTCAGTCGCCAATCGCTCAATTGGCCATAGACGTAAACAGGAACCTCTAGCTCAGGGCTGACGAAATAGAACTCCACTACGCAGTAATCTCCGGCGAGATCTGGGTTGCCTACATCGCCTCGTTGTATCAGGCGACGACCGTTAATGTCATTGTCAAAACTGTACACCGAGATACTTCGATTCTTAACTTCATTTAAATAGACTTCCCAGCAGCTGTCTAGTCTAGAAGTCTTCACGCCTAAACCGGTTTGATTCAAACGTTTTGTATCAAAGGTGTGGTACTCTACACCACCATCAAAAGCGTCCTCGCCCATGAAATTGTACTCTAGAACACCATCATTAATAAACGCAGGCTTTAATTCCGTTTTAGCATTGTCCCAGCGTCTGTTTTGCAATATGCTGAGGTCAAGATCGTTGAAGTAATCTTGTACGGGGTAACCAGCTAATGCTACACGGGCTGTGACCTGTTGCTGAGATGAAAAATGGGCCATGTCGACCGCTCTTCCTACCGTTAAAGAAGGCTGAACCAAATCCTCGTAGATGATGAAGCGGCGTCTTAAAACGAGATCTTCGGGGTCGTCGTTTTGGTAGACTTCGATAACGTAATTTCCACTAATGATAGGTTTTACGTCAGGATTAGGAACAGTTACTGCGTAGTGAGTGTAGGGGACGAACGTACCTATGCTAATAGCGAAGTTGTTCAAGTAGTTACCTTCAAATCCTCGAAGATATTGGTTGATCAAAAGTTCTGATCGTTCCCAATTTTTAGTACAGTGAAATATCCGGTAGGCGTAGTTGTTCCACTCGTATGCCAAGTCGTCAAAACTGAGTTCTATGCCCTTATTCGTACCTAATTCATAAGCTGGGAAATCTAACGGGGCTCCTACAGGTGCGATTTGAGTGGTTTTGATATAGTCATACACGGTAGTGTCGTTCAAAATCTGCGACGATAAAGAACTGACAGTCAGTGTAAAAACAAATAATATGAACTTTTTAACACACATGTTGTAGAAATAATGGTGTCTAAGGTACAATTCGTCCTTAATAATCATGGAAAAAACACAAACGTATCCTAATTTCGCAAAACCAAAATCATACTGAAACGTACGATGTCTCAATCCTTTAAGATTCGCAAGGGTCACAATATTAAGCTAGTGGGTGAAGCTCCTAATAAAGATTTAGGAAACATCACTACCACTACTTACGCGGTGAGCCCTTTAGATTTCCCAGGCATCACGCCAAAATTGGCAGTGAAAGCTGGTGAAAAAGTCCAAGCGGGCGACGTTCTATTCTTTGACAAGGATCGTCCGGAAGTAAAAATTTGTTCCCCCGTATCTGGTGAGGTAGCAGAAGTGAAGCGTGGTGCAAAACGCAAGATTCTACAAGTTGTAGTTCTCGCAGACAGCACAATCACGTATGCAGATCACGTGCCATTTGACTTAAAGTCAGGTGACCGTGCCGCAGCAGCAGACCACTTCGCTAACACAGGAGTCGGAGCGTTAATTACCTCACGCCCCTATGGCGTTGTGGCAGCAATGAGCGAGGAGCCACGTGACATTTTTGTCAATGGTATCCAAAGCGGTCCTCTTGCTGGTGATCTAGCTTACCAGCTAGAAGGTAAAGAGGTAGAGATTGCAGCAGCAATCGAAGCTTTGGCGCTGATGACCACAGGTAAGGTATACGTAAGTCAGGACGCTGAACTTCCAGCTATTGCTGCTCTAAAGCATGCAAAAGCAACAGCGATTTCTTTCTCGGGCAAGCATCCTAAGGGATTAGTAGGTACACAAATTGCACAAGTTGCTCCAATGAGCAAAGGTGAGATTGTTTGGACCGTTAATGCTATCGATCTTCCTGTTATCGGTCGTGCTTTCCTCAAAGGAGAATACGCTCCGGAATACAAAGTGGTAGTTGCTGGTTCAAGAATTATCAATGCAGGTTATGCGACGATGCTGCAAGGGGTTTCTTTGACCAACTTCTTAGGTGCTCATGCCAATGCAGATAACGCGCGTTTTATCGCAGGAGACGTACTTACAGGAACTCAAATAGATGCTACCGGATTCCTTTCTTTCGGAAAGAGTCAGATTACTGCTATTCCTGAAGGAAATCAAACTGAATTTTTCGGTTGGGTACTTCCTGGATTCGGTAAGTTCTCTACCAACAGAGCTTTCTGGGCATGGTTGTTCCCGAATAGAAAGTACGATTTAGATACCAATCTTCACGGTGAAGAACGTGCCTTCGTAGTAACGGGCGAATATGACAAGTTCATTCCTATGGACATTTTGCCTCAGCAGTTGTTGCGCAGCATTTTGATCGGTGATATCGAGAAGATGGAACAATTGGGTATTTATGAAGTTGTTCCTGAAGATTTTGCTTTGGCTGAGGTGGCTTGTACATCGAAATTGCCTTTACAAGAAATCGTTCGCAACGGATTGAATGACCTTAGAAAAGAAATGATTTAATAGCCAGATTATGAAGTTTGTACAAAACATATTCGACCAGACTAGACCGCTCGTTGAAAAAGATGGCAAGAGAAACATCTTCTACCCATTGCACAATGCAATAGAGACGATGGCTTTCGTTCCTAATCATACTGCTAAAAGTGGAGCGCACGTTCGTGATGCAATCGACTTGAAGCGCACAATGGTAACCGTAATTTTCGCCATGGTTCCTGCACTTCTTTTTGGAATGTGGAACATTGGCCGTCTACACTACGGAGCCTTCAATATGGAAAGCACACTCATTGAGAACTTCCTATTCGGAGCAATGAAGATGCTACCTCTTATTACCGTTACCTATGCGGCCGGTTTGGGAGTTGAGATTTTCTTCGCTTGGAAACGCAATCACGCGGTAAACGAAGGTTTCTTGGTTTCTGGTTTACTGATTCCAATGATCATGCCGGTTGACATTCCGTTATGGATGGTTGCTGTGAGTACCGTTTTTGCTGTTTTGATCGGTAAAGAGGTATTTGGAGGAACGGGTATGAACCTTTTGAACCCGGCACTTACTGCTCGTGCTTTTGCATTTTTCGCATATCCTACTTGGATGTCCGGAGATCAAGTTTGGATCAATACTAAAGGAGAAGAAGGCGCACAACTCGTAGATGGTTACTCAGGTGCTACTGCTATGGGTGATCTAGCGACTACTGTAGGTCAAGGTTTAGATAACCCTGCGACAAATGCAGTAATGGCAGAATTTGGCTCCGAAGGAACCTACTCATTGTTAAATGCATTTTTAGGATTGATTCCTGGATCGATTGGAGAGACATCGGCATTATTGATTTTGTTAGGCGGTTTATTCTTGATCTTCAAGGGTGTTGGGTCATGGCGCATTATGTTGAGCTTCTTCGTTGGAGGCCTAGTAATGGCGGGTATTTTCAATGCATTTGCAGTGAATGAGTTCATGGCATTGAATCCTATTCATCAGCTGATGCTTGGAGGATTCATGTTCGGTATGGTCTTCATGGCTACTGACCCAGTTAGTGCAGCCCAAACTGAAACAGGAAAGTACATCTACGGATTCCTTGCTGGTTTCTTCGGGATCATGATTCGCGTATTCAACCCGGCTTACCCAGAAGGAATTATGCTTGCAATTCTTTTCATGAATGTTATGGCACCGCTGATTGACCACTACGTAGTAGAGGCGAATATCAAGCGTCGTGCAAAACGTCTTGCTAACGCCTAAACCACATTAAAATGAACGTAAATAGTAACGCATATACTTACACTTTCGCTACCGTTATGGTTGTTGTAGTGGCAGTACTGCTGTCAGGAGCTTCGCTCGGTCTTAAGAGCAAACAAGCTGCGAACGTCAGTCAAGAAAAAAAACAAAGTATTCTCGCTTCCATCGGAATTGAATTGGATCGCGCCCAATCGGATGTCGCTTTCGATCAGTACGTAAAACAAAGTTTGACTTTGAAAGGTGGTGAAGTAGTTTCTGAGGATGCATCTGCAGCTTTTGAGATTGATATGGCTGCTGCAATCAAGCAGAACAACATGGAGCGTCAAGTGCCTCTGTACGTGGCAGAAAAGGATGATGAAACATTCTATATCGTGCCTATGCGCGGAAAAGGCCTATGGGGTCCAGTTTGGGGTTATTTAGCACTTAAGTCGGATGGAAATACCGTAGTTGGTGCAACTTTTGATCACAAAAGCGAAACTCCAGGTCTAGGTGCTGAAATCACAACGCCCTTGTTCACAGAGCAGTTTCCTGGAAAGAAAATTTCTGAAGCTGGTGAGTTCAAGAGTATTTCTGTTGTGAAATCAGGTACTTCAAATGGAGACTACATGGTGGATGGAATCTCAGGCGGTACGATCACTTCTAACGGAGTGAACGATATGTTGTCAGATTGTTTAGCACCTTATGCATCATACTTCAAAAACATCTAAACCATGAGTACAGAAGTCAAAGAAAAAGAGGCGTTGTTCTCAAAGAAAAATCAGAAGCTTATTTCTGATCCATTCAATGACAACAACCCGATTACAGTTCAGGTACTGGGTATTTGTTCTGCACTTGCAATTACGGTGAAGCTAGAGCCTGCAATCGTAATGTCACTATCGGTGATGTTCGTATTAGCGGCTGGTAACGTAATCATTTCATTGATTCGTAATTTGATTCCTAACCGTATTCGTATCATCGTTCAACTCGTGGTAGTTGCGTCATTGGTAATCTTGGTGGATCAATTCTTGAAAGCCTTTGCCTACGACGTCAGTAAGCAGTTATCGGTTTTCGTTGGTTTGATCATCACGAACTGTATCATCATGGGACGTTTCGAAGCATTCGCTTTGGGGAATGGTCCTTGGAAAGCTTTCTTGGATGGAATTGGTAACTCTATTGGTTACGGTGTCATTCTTGTTGCTGTTGCTTTTTTCCGTGAGTTGTTGGGATCAGGTTCTCTTTTAGGTTTCCCTGTAATTCCTCAAAGCTGGTACATTGCGAACGGCGGATTTTATGCTAACAACGGATTCTTCTTGTTCCCTCCTATGGCACTTATCGTGGTAGGTCTTATCATCTGGGGACAACGCGCGAAGAACACGAAATTGATCGAAGAAAACTAAACCGACCATGGGACAAGAATTAATCAACTTATTCGTTCGCTCAATTTTTATTGAGAACATGATTTTCGCATACTTTTTGGGTATGTGTTCTTACCTAGCAGTATCAAAGACAGTTAAAACAGCTGTTGGTCTTGGTATAGCGGTAACATTCGTATTGACAATTACACTTCCTGTGAACTGGTTACTTGAAAACTATGTCTTAAAGCCAGGTGCTTTATCGTGGTTGGGTGAAGAGTTTGTAGGTGTTGACCTAAGCTTCTTATCATTCATCATGTTTATTGCTGTTATTGCTTCGATGGTTCAGCTTATTGAGATGATTGTGGAGAAATTTGCTCCTGCACTATACAGTGCCTTGGGGATCTTCCTTCCACTTATCGCTGTAAACTGTTCTATTCTTGGAGGTTCACTCTTTATGCAAGAGCGTGCTTTCGGTACCATCGCAGAGGCAACTGTATACGGTATTGGATCTGGTGTAGGTTGGTTCTTAGCTATTGTAGCTATTGCTGCCATCCGTGAGAAAATCCGCTATTCAAATGTTCCAGCTCCTTTACGCGGACTCGGGATTACCTTCATCATCACTGGATTGATGGGTATCGCGTTTATGAGCTTCATGGGTATTAAATTATAATAAGCACAGCAGCTATGTTTTTATCTAGCACAGTAATTATTTCATCTGTCGTTGTATTCGTATTGGTCATCCTTTTGTTGGTTACCATCCTATTGCAGGCAAAGGCACGCTTATCACCATCAGGACCTGTTAAGTTAAACATTAACGGTGATGATGTTGAAGTAGAGTCTGGAACGACTCTATTGACAACGTTGAGCAATCAAAAGATCTTCTTACCGTCTGCTTGTGGCGGTGGTGGAACTTGTGGAATGTGTAAATGTCAAGTTACCGAAGGTGGTGGTGAGATTTTACCTACTGAAACAGGTTTCTTCAATCGCAAGGAAATCGCTGACAACTGGCGTCTAGGATGTCAGGTGAAGGTAAAGAATGACATGAATGTAAAGGTACCCGAAGAGATTTTCGGTATCAAGAAATGGGAATGTGAGGTAGTGAGTAACTACAACGTTGCATCATTTATCAAGGAGTTTGTAGTAAAACTTCCAGAGGGAGAAAATCTTGATTTTGAAGCGGGTGGTTATATCCAGGTAGATGTTCCTGCTACAACAGTAGACTTCCAAAATATTGATATCACTTCTCATCCAAAATTGGGTAAAGCTCCTGATGAGTTTAAAGAGGAGTGGGATAAGTTTAAGCTTTGGGACCTAAAAATGGTAAACCCAGAGCCATTATTCCGTGCCTACTCGATGGCCAACCACCCAGCGGAAGGAAACATCGTAATGTTGAACATTCGTATTGCAACACCACCGTTTGATCGCAAGAAAGGTGGATGGATGGATGTAAACCCAGGGGTATGTTCTTCTTACGTATTTGATCAAAAACCAGGTGATAAAGTAACGATCTCAGGACCTTATGGTGAATTCTTCATCAAGGAAACAGATGCTGAAATGCTTTACATCGGTGGTGGTGCAGGTATGGCACCAATGCGTTCACACTTGTTCCATTTGTTCCACACATTGAAGACTGGTCGTAAGGTGAGTTACTGGTACGGTGGTCGTTCTAAGCGTGAGTTGTTCTACTTGGAGGATTTCCGCCAGATTGAAGAGCAGTTCCCGAACTTCAAGTTCCACATTGTACTTTCTGAGCCATTACCAGAAGATAACTGGCAAGCTAAGGATAGTATGGAAGCAGAAGGTGATGGTTTCACTGGTTTCGTTCACCAAGCCGTGATAGACAACTATTTGAACCACCACGATGCACCAGAAGATATTGAATTCTACTTCTGTGGACCACCTCTAATGAATGCGGCGGTACTAAAGATGGTAGATGATTTTGGAGTTCCTCCAGAAAATGTAAGCTTTGACGACTTCGGTGGTTAATAGGCTGAATACATTACATGAGAGCCGTTCCTTTTGGAACGGCTTTTTTATTTTTGAACTACTATGAGATTTATGCGCATTCTTTTTTTATCGGTCCTCTTTGTTGCCTGTACTAACGACGTGTCAACAGTTCAAATGACTAACCAAGGTCCGGCTCAAGGTTCAACCTATAGCATTAGTTATCTTGTTCCTAAGGGAGTGGATTATAGAACCGGGATAGATAGTATTCTCAAAGAAATGGATGCTCAGATGAGCTTATGGGTCTCCTCTAGTGAAATATCTAGGTTGAACGCAGGAGATAGTATTCTAATCAGTAAGGACTTCGCAAACGTTATTGCTAGGAGTATCATTTTATCTGAGCGAACAAGAGGGAATTTCGATATTACTATTGCCCCTGTGGTAAAAGCTTGGGGTTTTTCTAAAGGTGAGTACAACTCTAAAGTGAATATTGACAGCCTGATGAATTATGTAGGGAGCAGTAGATTGCTTCGTCCAAAGGCGAATGTTCGCTATGCGATACCGAAAGGAATGCAGCTCGATGTAAATGCCGTTGCTCAAGGGTATACGGTTGATGTTATCAAAGATTATTTAATTTCAAAAGGGGTTGCCGATTACCTCATAGAGGTGGGTGGTGAAGTCGTGTGTAACGGTGTGAATTCGGCCGGAAGAAAATGGAGAATAGGTATAGATCGCCCTGAAGAAAATCGAAGCGAAGGTGTTTTTCAGACCATCGTTGAATTGGACACAATGGCGCTAGCGACAAGTGGGAATTACAGAAAGTTTTGGGTAGATGACAAAGGTCAGAAGGTGGTTCACACCATCGATCCTATAACAGGTAAACCTGTGGTAAGTACTTTACTCAGTGCAAGTGTAATTAGTCCAGATGCGACGACAGCAGACGCGCTCGCTACTGCGGCAATGGTTATGGGAAATGAAGGTGCAATAGAGATTTTAGAAAACCTTCCAAACGTCGAGGGTTTCCTTATCATCAGCACAAAACTTGGGGCGCTCAAAGTAGAAAAAACTTCAGGCTGGAGTGCGTACGAACCCTCTTAAGCTGGATTGCTTTCGCATTGGTTCGGGTTCTTTCCACAATAAGAACAGGTTTCGCCATCTTTATTGAGGAAAGGACTTTGAGATGCACAAGTTCCAGCGAACTCACCGTCCTTTTTAGCCCAGATTTTTATAGCAATTCCTGCTACTCCGAGTCCGAGTAGTACGACTGTGATTCCGATGAGTTTGAGAGCTACCATTTGATCAGTGTTTTAAGAGGCACAAAAGTACGAACTAAAACGCAAAAATTGTGCCTATATCAATTGTCCGGATAATTCTATTTACACTCTTTTTCCTATGGTCTGTGACGTACATTTGCAGAACCATTTAAACTATAAATCACACAGATATGAAGATTACGGTTGTCGGTGCCGGTAACGTAGGTGCTACAGTTGCAGAAAACATGGTTCGTCGCGAATTAGCGGAGGAAATTGTGTTATTGGACATCAAAGAAGGTTTTGCAGAAGGTAAGGCTATGGACATGAATCAAACGGCCACATTGAACGGTTTTGATTCAAAGGTTGTAGGCTCAACAAATGACTACAGCAAAACAGCTGGGTCAGCAGTAGCGGTAATCACTTCAGGTATTCCTCGTAAGCCAGGAATGACTCGCGAAGAGTTGATCGGAACTAATGCTAAGATCGTTCAAACTGTTACCGAGAACTTGATCAAGCATAGCCCAGAGATCATTATCGTGGTTATTTCTAACCCGATGGACACGATGACCTACTTGACTTCGAAAACCTCAGGTTTACCAAAGAATCGTATCATTGGTATGGGTGGTATCTTAGATTCAGCACGTTTCAAATACCGTATGGCAGAGCAATTGAATTGTTCTCCTAACGATCTTCAAGGACAGGTAATCGGTGGCCATGGTGATACAACGATGATTCCATTGATTAACCACGCTACGTACAACAGTATGCCCGTAACTCAGTTCTTGACTAAAGAGCAACAAGAGTATGTGGTAGCAGAAACTATGGTTGGAGGTAAGACGCTAACCGGTCTTATTGGTACTTCAGCTTGGTATGCACCAGGTGCTGCCGGAGCAGAATTAGTGGAGTCTATTGTTCGTGACCAAAAGAAAATGTTCCCATGTTCAGTATTATTGAACGGAGAGTACGGTCAGGAAGATATTTGTATCGGTGTTCCGGTAATCATTGGAAAGAATGGTTGGGAGAACGTAGTTGAATTCGATTTGAGCGCCGACGAAAAAGAGAAATTTGAAGCCTCTGCTGAAGCTGTTCGTAAGATGAACGCAGCATTGGACGAAAATCTATAATTAGAATAGGGTTTTAAGACTCATTCAAAATCCCCTCCAACGTTAGTTGAAGGGGATTTTTTTTTAATCGTTCTGGGAGCACGCTTGTAGGTCCGGCACTGAGTCTAATAGCTTTTCATTGGGAAGAAGGACACAATAGCCGGTACCAAACCACTGGTGTCTATTGCGAGCAACCCAACGATAAATGAAGTCCCTTAAAGAAACGGGTATTGCCAAGAATAGTGCGGTCCACTTCCAAAAAGGCAGCGTGCTTAGGATAAGTATTACAGCAGTACTTCTCGTATAGTATTTCCCATGGCTCACTAACACAACTGTATCTTCCAACAAATAAGATTCAGGCACATTTTTACGTGCCCAATCCCCTTGTAGCGAACCGAATTTGAATATTTCCTTAGTGTCTCTTTTAGCAACCCACTGAACACTCTTGTTGCACAAGGTGCAAGGGCCGTCAAAGAGTATTTGGGATGGATGAGGCATTATTGTATGATCAAGCGTTCAGAATGCACAGCTGCTGATTGCTTGTCTAAGAACACTACGATATACATTCCTGCGGGCAATTCTATGGTATTCTGACCTACGGTTATCCGAGTCAATTCCTGCCCAAGCATGGAGTATATTACCCCTTCGGTCACCTTCTGATTGGCACTGTTCATATAGAGTGCGTGTTGTGTAGGGTTTGGATAAAGGCTTATGTTGACCTCAAGGTTCTCTTCCTCTAGACTAAGATCTTTAAAAGCAACTCCTTTAAAGTAATGTAGACCTCCACTTTGGTTTCCAACGATTACATCAGGGAAACCGTCGGCATTGATATCGGCCACAGCGGGATGTAAATAAGACCCAGAAGACAAAAAATGTGCGTCTAAATTGCGAAGGGTAGGGGTGAGATTGAAGCGAACGTTAGGTCGTTTGTTGTGTTGACCTCCGTATGGCATTTCACAGCCATCTTGAGTGATTCCGTTCCATCCTACCACATCTCCATACAAGAAACTATTGAAGTTGGTTGTGTGATAAATTACAGGAATATCTCCAGTTTGGGCATGCTTTGAGAAGCAAATCTCAATAAGTAGAGGGTCTGATCCGTTCCAAATAAACGGATGGGTTAATGAAATATCATTCCAGCCAGAGGTCATCACGCGAATACCATTAAAAACGGTAGTGAGTCCCTTCGTGTGAAAAGAAGTCAAGGAGGTATCTGAAATATGTTTCATTCCAACAGTGAATCCTTGTGTGAGATATAGATTCGAGAAAGTGCCTAATTCAAAACCGATACTCTCTAATTGTCCGTAAATCCCTCCTGCATTGATCAATTCATCTGGAGACAAGATGAACTGAACCCGTCCGTTTCTTTTAGACCCTCCAAAGGGAGTTTCTTCGCGTGTGGACGAGGTAGAATTACCACTGTCCAAGACCAAATCTCGACTAGTCGCACCATTTAGAATAGCCGAGATTGAATCTTTTTGAACTACACCTAGGTCCCGTGAACCAATAAGAAGTGTAGTGTCCTGTCCATAAACTATCGCAGGAGTTGCGAAGCCATTGGGACTTTGGGTTGAAGCCATATTGATTCCTGCCCATTGCTCTTCAACAAGCGTGAAAAAATTAGGATAAGCACCTGTCTTTTCATAGAAAGCTACATGGCCCGCCTCGTTACCAATAAACAGATCTAAATCACCATCACCGTCAATATCTCCTAGAGTTGGAGCGGCATGATTGCCGACGTCGATACCGTTAATAAGACCGCGATAGGAGAAATTGTAATTCAAGATGGTTCCAGTATTCTCGTAGTAAAAAAGCTCGCCGCTACGGGTACCTATAATCAAATCGGGGTCCAAGTCTCCATCAAGGTCTCCAAAAGTGGGACTCAAATCTTCTCCTAGATTGTTGAATCCTGCATCCGCCAAATCCTCATCCACAAGTTCGAAAGTAGGTTCTGCTGTTGCACTTGTGTTCTCAAAAAGCATCAGTTTACTCTTGTAAGTGCCCTGTGCTAAATACGCCCCTGTGCCACCTACCACTAAATCGAAATCGCCATCAAAATCGATATCGACTAAAGTTGGTCTAGCTCCAGATCCAATATCTATCATTCCACTGACCATAAAAGAGCTGTCCAAATTGGTATAGGAAGGGCTGCTTGTGCTACCTGTATTTTTATACAACCAAACGTTATCCTGATTCATGGATCCATTTAAATTGGGACTTACCAATAAATCTGGTACGTTGTCAAAATCGACATCTTCATAATATGCCGCTGGGAAGAACTCGACATTTACGGCATTAGTGCTCGGGTACAAGCTGTCCTGGCTCGTCATAAATGCGCTATCAATGGTGCCTTGGTTATATGCAGCAACAAGATTCGAAAAGCTTACATCTCCGATAAGAGCATCCTTTAAGGCATCACCGTTCAAATCTATCACCAATAGGGTGGATCCTGCATGTACGCCGCCGCTAGTTCCGCTCACTTTCATTTTTTGAATGCCTTGACACCCGTTTAGCGTCAGCTCGTTGGAAACAATGTTTTCTTCGAATCTCCCCCAACAGGTGGTATTCATTCGAAAATTCAATCCGGCTGTGGTGAGACCTTCATGCCATTCTACTGTAGATCGTTGACCAAAGGTTAGAATATCGATATCACCATCGTTGTCAATATCAGTGATTGCCGGAATATCCGTGGAGAAGTTGTAAAGATTGGTACTAAATCCACCCACGTCTGTAGTTAAAAAACTTCCTGGAAGTGCCCAGTTAAAGAGTAGGGTATCCGAATCAGATTTATTTTCCCAAACGCCAATTCCTCCTAAGACAAAAGCGAATAAATCGCGTTTACCATCGCCGTTAAAATCTCTGAAAAGCGCCCAGTTTTCAACTTTGGGCAGGCTATCCGCATAAGCGGGAGCTGAAACCCAAGAACCATTATCTGCGAGAAAAGGTATCCAACGATTGCCTTGACGATCAAAAGCGATCAAATCCTCAATTCCATCTCTATTCAAATCGACTTTAGACCATTGTGGCATATCCGCACCACCGGCAAAACCATAGGGAAGAGGGTTTCCGTTTACAAGGACCTCTGGTGCCGCAGTCCATTCAAAGCTCAGTCTGTTGGTTTGAGCATCCAATGTTGCTACTAACAGTCCAAAAAGAAGCGTAAAAAGGTGATGTATTTTCATAGGTATTCAAATATACGACGAACTAACAACGTGGAGTTGATAAAAACTTTTAGGTTAGCCACCTTGACTTGCCTATATTTGCGCGTTATTGGAAAAAAATAATCCACAAATGCAGAACAAAGGATTAATTACCGTTTTCGCAATCGCCCTAGGACTGGCCTCACTTTACCAGCTTTCTTTTACATGGGTCGCGAACAACGTCGCAAGTGATGCGGAAGAATTTGCCGCGGGTGATTCGAAAGTCAAGGCAACGTACCTAGACAGTATGATGACGCAAGAAGTGTACCCAGTTTTAGGGTTCACCTACAGCGAAGTCAAGAAACGCGAAATGAATCTCGGTCTCGATCTCAAGGGAGGTATGAACGTGATTCTAGAAGTTAGCGTTAAAGACGTACTGAAAGGCTTGGTTGCTAATGCTCAGGATCCGCTTTTCGTACAGGCCATCGCTAATACTGATGCAGCTCAAAGTGAAGGTCAAAACAACTACTTAAACTCATTTTTCGTTGAGTTCGATAAACTAAGTGCTGAAACAGGCGGTGGACGTCTTCTCAGCGACGCAAGTTTGTTCGGAACTCCCGGAATGACTGATAAGGTTGGTTTTAACGCTTCAAATGATTTGATTCAAGCGGAAATTCGCCGCGATGTAGAAGCTGCCATTGCCAATGTCTTTACAGTACTTCGTGCACGTATTGATCAATTCGGCGTTGTACAGCCAAACATCCAACGTTTGGAGGGAACCGGTCGTATCTTGGTGGAATTACCAGGGGTGAAAGATCCAGCTCGTGTACAGAAATTGCTTCAAAGTACCGCAGAACTCCAATTCTGGAACATGTATGAGGGAGCAGAGGTTTTACCTTTCTTAGTTCAAGCCAATGAGCGTCTTCGTGATATTGTTACAGCTGAGAAATCAACTGAAAAAGCAGTTACGAATGACTTTTCAGATCTAAACGTTGAAGAAAGCGCTGATAGCAGCGATGTTGCTGAGTCTGACTCGTCTGATGTAATGACAGACAACAATCCATTGTTCGAAATCTTCCGTCCAATGGTAAGCGAGACAGGACAGTCAATGCAAGGACCTCGCGTGGGTTATGCCTTGATTCGCGATACTGCTAAAGTCAATGCATATTTACGTCGCCCGGAGATTGCTCAATTGATGAATCAAGAATTGCGTAATGCTAAATTCTTGTGGAGCAACAAGCCTGAGCCGGGTTCTGATATCATTACGCTTTTAGCGATTAAAGGAAACCGTGACAATTCTCCAGAATTAGATGGTGGTGTGATCGTAGATGCACGTCCAGATTTGGACGAGTATAACCGCAACATTGTTACAATGGCAATGAACGGTACAGGAGCGCAAAAATGGCAGCGCCTTACTGCTGAAGCGGCAGCGCAAAACCCGAAGCGTTCGGTAGCTGTTGTTTTGGACAACTACGTATACTCTTACCCACAAGTTCAGAACGAGATTGCAGGTGGTCGTACGCAGATCACAGGTAATTTTACTGCAGAGGAAAGCTCGGATCTAGCGAACATTCTACGTGCGGGTAAACTTGATGCTCCTGCTCGTATCATACAAGCGGACGTAGTAGGTCCTTCATTGGGTAAAGAAGCAATTTCAGCTTCTATTAACTCATTTGCTATTGCCCTTGCATTGGTATTGCTTTACATGTACTTCTACTACAGTGGTGCTGGTCTTGTAGCGAACTTGGCACTTTTGGTGAACATGTTCTTCATCTTTGGTATCCTCAACAGCTTTGGTGCTGTCTTGACACTTCCAGGTATGGCGGGTATTGTACTTACCATTGGTATGGCGGTTGATGCGAACGTTCTCATTTTCGAGCGTATTCGTGAGGAAATGCGTTTGGGTAAAGGTTTACGTGCAGCATTGGTTGATGGTTACAAGAATTCAAATAGTGCAATCATTGATGCTAACGTTACAACGTTGCTGACCGGTATCATTCTTTACGCTTTCGGTACAGGACCAATTCGTGGTTTCGCAACTACATTGATTATTGGTATTTTGACTTCATTGTTCTCTGCGCTGTTCATTTCACGTGTTGTGTTTGAGCGTCGTTTGGACGGAAAGAAGAATATTGCATTCTCTACGAAGACGACTAAAAATTGGTACACGAATATCAACTTCGATTTCTTAGGAAAACGTAAAGTAGCTTATGCTATTTCTGCGGTTGTTATTGCTATTGGTCTAGGTTCTTTGTTTACCAAAGGATTGAATTTGGGTGTGGATTTCGAAGGAGGTCGCTCGTTCCAAGTTCGCTTTGATCAACCAGTTGAGGTGAGCGAATTGGCAGAATCACTGAGCAACACTCTAGTCGATGGAGATGGTACTAATTTTACACCTGTGGTGAAGACCCTAGGTGAGTCAAATCAAGTCATCATTACTACCAACTACCGTATCGGTGATACAGGGATTGAGGTAGACCAGGATATTGAAAATAAGCTCTACGCGGGGGTTAAAGACTTCTTTGCGTCAGAGATTGTTCGTGAGGATTTCTTCACTGATGATACTGAACAAGCGATTGGTCTTGTTGGATCTCGTGTTGTAGGTCCTACGATTGCAGATGATATCAAATCAGGTGCTGTGTATAGCATTATTTTCTCGCTAATAGTAGTATTCCTCTACATCCTTGTACGTTTCCGCAAGTGGCAATTCTCTTTGGGTGCCGTAGCGGCTTTGTTACACGATGTACTATTTGTACTGGGAGCGTTCTCTATTGCTGATGGTTTATTGCCATTCCAGCTAGAAGTGGATCAAGCGTTTATTGCAGCGATTCTAACCGTAATTGGATATTCATTGAACGATACAGTGGTTGTGTTTGACCGTATTCGTGAGAATTTAGGTGGCAAAGTGATAAGCTCTGTGGAAGGTGTCAATAAATCATTGAACCAAACACTAAGCCGTACATTCAACACCTCGTTGACTACGTTCTTCGTTCTTTTAGTGATTTTCTTGTTCGGTGGTGAAGTCATTCGTGGCTTTATGTTTGCGCTCTTGCTGGGTGTGGTTGTAGGTACCTACAGCTCGCTCTTCATTGCAACGCCAGTGATGTTTGATTCTTCCAAGAAGAATGTAGCAGATAAGAAAGGCTGATAACAAGAGGCCTAGTCTTTAAAAAATATAAGCCCCGTTATACGTCGTATAGCGGGGTTTTTTTGTCTTAAATTTGCGGCATGACTCAAGTCTTTCTACTTTTTAATATCAGCGGTGGTGAGTTCATCATCATAGCCCTTATCTTTTTGTTGCTGTTTGGCCCGAATCAAATTCCTACGATGGCTAGATCTGCTGCGAAAATGATCAAGCAGGTACGCAATGCAACCAATGACATTAAGCGAGAAATCCTCGAGAGTGCAGAAGACCAAAAACTAACTGAAGTCAAAAAGACTTTTGAGGAAGGTCGGGATGCTTTTAAGGAGGTTACTGATACGATCAAGAGAGGTACAAAATTGTGATAGCGCTGTTTTTGCTCACTGGATTTGGCCTGCTTCTGTTAGGAGGAGAGCTTCTTGTTAGAGGCAGTGTAGGTATTGCTTTAAAACTTCAAGTTCCCAAAGTAATCATAGGTCTGACTTTAGTAGCTTTCGCTACGAGTGCACCAGAACTCATCGTCAGTATCATTGCAGCACTTAGAGGCAAAAGTGATATCGCCTTAGGAAATGTGGTAGGTTCGAACATTGCTAATATTGGCCTTATTTTAGGTGGCACAGCATTGGTCTTCAAAATGTCAGCTCTTCGTTTAACCTACCGAAACGATTGGATTTTTCTCATTGTGGCGAATATCCTTCTTGGGGTATTTCTATTTCTTGGTGGTATCAACCGTTTAGCAGGGTTTGTATTTGTGGTTATTTTGATTGGCTACAACGTTCAAAAAATTGCAAGCGCTAGAAAACAACGAAACCTTCAAATCGGAGAGGAGTTCGATGTTGATGCCATGCCTATTTGGAAAGGGTTACTACTCTTGATCCTGGGGGCTGTGGGCTTGAAATTTGGTGCCCAATTATTCGTAGGCGGTATTTCTTCGCTAGCATTAAATTTTGGATTGAGCGAACGCTTCGTCTCCGTCACTTTAGTTGCTTTTGGCACCAGCGTGCCGGAATTGGCGGCAAGTTTTATGGCTGCGAAAAAAGGAGAAAGTGATATAGCCATAGGAAACATCATTGGCTCTAATATTTTCAATATTCTTAGTGTCCTCGGAATTACGGCGATCATAAAGCCCATTGTCGTCCAGAATCAGGCGTTAGTCCAGTATGACTTTCCTGTAAGCGTTCTGTTAACAGTGCTCATTATTCCACTTATGGGGCTGTTCAAGGTAGATCGTCTTGACCGTTTGGAAGGCGCGTTATTACTTGGTTTGTATGTGATTTTTATCGTCTCCCTGTTTTTTTAAGGGGTAGATTGAACAAATAGTTGATAATTTCTTGTTGTGCCCCATTGAAAATAGGGGTATCTTTGCGTCGAATTAACAACTTATACTCATGCCAACGGTAAGATTTCTAGCATTAGAAGAAACCATGGGTCGCAAGCCCAAGAATTTTGAAGCTCCTCAAACACGCGTTTCGGAGTACTTCGGCTCAAAAGTGTTCAACAGAAAAGCCATGCGCGAGTACATGACCTCGGCAGCATACAAGGCGGTTATTGACGCGATGGACAATGGGACTAAGATTTCTCGTGACATCGCTGATCAAGTAGCCTCGGGTATGAAAGCTTGGGCGTTAAACTTGGGGGCTACCCACTACACGCACTGGTTCCAACCATTAACAGGTACCACGGCAGAAAAGCACGATTCATTCTTCGAGCCAACCGGAAATGGTGAGGCCATGGAGAAATTCTCTGGAGCAATGCTTGTACAACAAGAACCAGATGCTTCTTCGTTCCCTAACGGAGGTATTCGCAATACTTTTGAGGCTCGCGGATACACAGCGTGGGATCCAACATCTCCAGCCTTTGTATTCGGAACTACCTTATGTATTCCTACCGTTTTTGTTTCTTACACTGGTGAGGCGTTAGATTATAAAACTCCTCTTTTACGTGCGCTTCAAGCAGTAGATACTGCAGCAACTGCGGTGTGTAAATACTTTGATAAAAACGTAACGAAGGTAAACGCTACCTTAGGTTGGGAGCAGGAATACTTCTTGGTAGACGAAGCTTATTTCGCGGCTCGTCCAGATCTTACGTTGGCCGGACGTGCACTAGTTGGTCACGCACCAGCAAAAGGGCAGCAGCTTGATGACCACTACTTCGGATCTATTCCAGAGCGTGCCATCGAATTCATGAAGGAACTTGAATATGAAAGCCGTATTCTAGGTATTCCGGTTAAAACACGTCATAATGAGGTAGCTCCGGCTCAATACGAATTCGCTCCTGTATTTGAGGAAGCTAACGTTGCAGTTGACCACAACTCCTTATTCGTTGATTTGATTGAAAAGGTAGCACGTCGTCATAATTTCCGTGCACTTATTCACGAAAAACCATTTGCAAATATCAATGGTTCAGGAAAACACAACAACTGGTCTTTGGCTACCAACACAGGTATAAACCTACTCGCACCAGGTTCTACACCGATGAGTAACTTGATGTTCTTGACCTTCTTCGTCAACAGTATTAAGGCTGTTCATCGTCACGCAGACTTGATTCGTGCTTCTATTGGTTCAGCGGGTAACGAGCACCGTCTTGGTGCGAACGAGGCTCCTCCAGCGATCATCTCAGTGTTCATTGGTGACCAATTGTCAAAAGTTCTCGACCAGCTCGAAAATATCGAAGGAGGCAAAATGACTCCTGATCAAAAGACAGATCTGAAGTTAAATGTTGTAGGTAAAATTCCAGATGTCTTACTAGACAACACGGATCGTAACCGTACCTCACCATTCGCATTTACAGGAAATAAATTTGAGCTCCGCGCTGCAGGTTCTGCAAGCAACTGTGCTCAGCCTATGACTGTTCTCAACTCTGCTATGGCTCAACAATTGAATGAGTTCAAGGCGGATGTAGATGCGCTTATTGAGAAAGATGGTCTGAAGAAAGACGAAGCAATCTTCAGTGTTTTAAAACGCTACATCAAGGAAAGTAAAGCGATTCGTTTCGAAGGTGATGGATATGGTGATGCTTGGAAAGAGGAGGCTGCGAAACGCGGTTTGAAAAATGAGCCATCTACGCCACGTGCATTGGATGCATATGTTGATGAGAATAGTCTAGCGATGTTCGAAGAGCTTGGTGTTCTTACTAAACGTGAGGCAGAGGCACGTCATGAGATATTGCTCGAATCGTACTTCATGAAAATTCAGATTGAATCACGTGTTTTAGGAGATTTAGCTGGAAACCACATCGTTCCTACTGCAATTAAGTACCAGAACGTTCTTATTGACAACGTTCAGCGCTTAAAGGGAATCATGGATGAGGCGACTTTCAATAGCGTTGCCAAGGAGCAATTAGAAATGATCAAAGATATTTCTGCTCGTATTTCGAAAATTCTTTCTTCTAAAGAAGAAATGACACAAGCTAGAAAATCAGCGAATGCAATCGAGGATGTTCGTGAAAAAGCAATTGCTTATTACGACAACGTCAAGCCATTTTTTGACATCATTCGCTACGAAAGTGACAAGCTAGAATTGATGATCGATGATGAGCAGTGGCCATTGCCTAAATTCCGTGAAATGTTGTTCACGAGATAAGGTAAAAGTCCCTTGAAATTTCAATAGAATAGAAACCCTGCTTCGGCGGGGTTTCTTTTTTTATTTTGGCTATATTGGGGACGCTAAAACACTAGAGATAACTATTCTCATGCAGAAACGATTTTACCAATTATTGGCCCTAGCTTTTTTATTCATGCCCGTGGCAGGATTTGCGCAAGACGCAGATGTAGAAGATGTTGTGGTTGAAAGACATAAGACTACTAAAAGGGCAGATGAGTACTTTGAAGCAAAGGAGTATACTATAGCATTAGAGGCATATTCGAAGGCTTACTCTAAGGAGAAATCACGTGATCAAAAGCAGCGTATTTCTTACAATATGGCGGAGTGTTACAGATACACTGGGCAATGTAAACGCGCTGGTAGCTATTACTTGCGTGCTCAAAAACTCGGTTTTGGTCCTTTGGCGGCTTTGGGCTACGCTGAGATGTTGCAATGCCAAGGCGAATATGAAGATGCCATCGTTGCATTTACGGAATATCAGAAATTAGTACCTGCAGATCCTCGCGGTGAAGTGGGTATTTCAAGTTGTAAGCAAGCAGCTAATTGGGAAGAAAAAGGTTCCTTGTTTTCGCTTGATAACGCAAAGGATTTAAATTCAAAAAAGTCTGATTACGCCATTGCTTTTGCAGGTAAACGAGGTAAAGAGGAATTGACTTTAATGATTTCTTCGATGCGTGATGATGCTACAGGGCGCAAAGAAGATGGCTGGATGGGCCAACGTTTCTCTGACATCTTCATTATTGAAGGTCAAAAGAAAAAGGGAAAAAAGAAAAAAGGAAAAGAAGCGAATGCCAACGATGAGATTCTTTGGGGAGACCTTGAGCCACTGAGTGAGGTGGTGAATACTAAGGATCATGAAGGCGTAGTAACCTTCGATTCGCGAGGTAAAACAATGTACTTCACAAAATGTGTGAAGGTCAAGAATATGAAAATGGGTTGTGCCATTTACACAACTAAACAAATTGGACAAGATTGGGCAAATCCTGAGCCGGTAGTTATGGCGTTAGATTCTGGTGCATCTATTGGTCACCCTGCCTTAAGTCCTGATGATAAGATTCTTTACTTCGCAGGAGAGTTGAATACAGGAAAGGGTGGTAAGGATATTTACATGACGACCTACAACCGTCGAGCTCGCGAATGGAATGCACCTGAACCATTAAATATCAACACTGGAGGAGATGAGCTATACCCATTCATTCATGGTGATGGCTATTTGTATTTCTCTTCTAACGGAAGAGCAGGAATGGGTGGTTTTGATTGTTACCGAGTAAAATTGGATGATCAAGGCATGCCTGTAGGGGATGTTGAGAATATGTTAAGCCCAATCAACTCAGAGGCTGATGATATTGCTCTACGTTGGGTGCCCGGCGATAATACTCAAAAAGGATTTGTGGTTTCAAACCGTAAAGGAACTAGAGGTGAGCATGATATCTGGTACGTTACGGAATGGACGAAGCAGTTCGAAGTGGAAGGAACTGTAGTTAGCTCGAAAAATGGCCGTCCTGTTAAGGAGGTTACCATTGAGGTTAGCGATAAATCGGGGAACACTTTTACCGTTACAACCGACGCGGCGGGTAAATTCAGCATTCCTAAAGGCAAGCTAGAGGAGAATAAGGCCTATAAATTGAACATGAGTCGTAAAAAATTCCTGAATGCTGTAGGTGACATATCTACCGAGGGATTATCTCTAAACGATTATTCTCGTGTGAAAGAAGAGCGTCAGTTTGTGAAATCTTATTCCATCACACTAAAGATGGATCCAATTGAAGTTCCAATCGTGCTACCAAACGTATTCTTCGATTTAGCGAAGTCTGAATTAAGAGAAGAAAGTAAGGTAGCTCTCGATACAGTGTACAGTATTCTCGTACGTAACCCTACGATTACCATTGGATTGCGCTCGCATACGGATTACCGTGATACAGATGCCAAGAACGACAAACTCTCGCTTGCTCGTGCTCAAAGTTGTGTGGATTATTTGATTGCAAAGGGAATTCCTTCGGATCGACTTACAGCGGTTGGTATGGGTGAAAAAGAGCCATTTACTATTCCAGATGGATACGCAGGATATGGTTCGGATAAATTCAAATCAGAAGACCGTTTAACCGAGGCGTTTATCAAGAAGTTATCTTCTGCTGATCAAGAGGTGGCAAATCAAATTAATCGCCGTACAGACTTTAAAGTATTAACGGATGATTATGTGCCTTCAGCTCCGGTAGCCGGTGCAGACGGTGGAGAATTAGCACCAGAGAAGAAGAATGAAAACCCAATTGGTCAAACAATAACCTTGTCGGCAAAAGATCGTTCCCTTGGTAAAATTGCTATGGACAATGGCATGAACGTGGTTGAGCTCAAGAAACTTAACGGCGGACTAAGAGGAGCACGTCCGATGCCGGGTATGGTGATTAAAATCACTAAGAACGGGGACTATTCGCAGTTTGATCAAGAGCATTACCAAGTTCAGCGTGGTGATCTATTAAGAACTATCGCTAAGAAAACAGGTACTGATGTAAAATCATTGCGTACTATGAACGGATTCAAGAGCGATAAAGATCTAATCGTGGGTTCTTGGATTCAGATTAAGTAGATAAAATAAAAAGAAAAAGAGAAGCGCGCACGGGTTACCCGTGCGCGCTTTCTCGTTATTTTTGCATTATGAGTAATAATTCCGACCGCTACATGGGGCGCGGTGTAAGTGCCCAAAAAGAAGACGTACACAACGCTATCAAGAACATAGATAAAGGTTTGTTCCCAAAGGCCTTTTGCAAGATTGTTCCTGATTATTTAACCGGTGACGAAGAATATTGTCTAGTCATGCACGCCGACGGAGCTGGAACAAAGAGTTCATTGGCCTACATGTATTGGAAAGAAACGGGTGATCTCAGTGTTTGGAAAGGCATTGCTCAAGATGCATTGATTATGAATATTGATGATTTGCTTTGTGTCGGTGCAACGAAAAACATCATGTTGAGTTCTACTATAGGCCGTAACAAGGGGTTAATCAGTGCCGATGTATTGAGTGCCATTATAGGTGGCACAGAGGAATTACTTTCCGAATATAAAAAGCATGGTATTGAGATCATCAGTACGGGCGGTGAAACCGCTGATGTCGGTGACTTGGTTCGTACCATCATCGTAGATAGCACTGTTGTTGCAAGGATGAAACGCAGTGATGTTATAGACAACGCTAACATTAAATCGGGTAATGTGATCATAGGATTGGCCAGTTATGGTCAAGCCTCTTATGAGACCGAATACAACGGTGGTATGGGGTCGAATGGTTTGACTAGCGCCAGACATGATGTTTTCAATAAGGATTTGGCTCATAAATACCCAGAAAGCTTTGATCCTGCGGTGCCAGAATCATTAGTTTACACGGGCACAAAGTCATTGACAGATGTTACAGAAACAGAATTGGATGCGGGAAAACTAGTTTTAAGTCCAACTAGAACTTACGCACCTATCATTAAAAAAGTCTTAGATCAGCATCGTGATGCTATTGATGGAATGGTCCATTGTTCTGGAGGTGCACAAACTAAGATTCTACATTTCTTAACAAAAGGACACGTAGTAAAGGATAATTTGTTCCCAATTCCTCCACTTTTCAAACTTATACATGAAGAAAGTGGAACTTCTTGGGAGGAGATGTACCAAGTGTTTAACATGGGGCATCGAATGGAGCTATATGTAGATCATTCAGTAGCTGAGAGTATCATCGAAATCAGTAAAGGTTTCGGAGTAGATGCGCAAATCGTCGGACGTGTTGAAGAAGGTGAAGGGAAATCCCTTACCATTCAAAGTGAATTTGGAACATTTAAGTACGATAAATAATGTTAGATAAACTCAACGTTATTTTTCAGCGCTTCAATGAGGTGAATGACCTCATCATTCAACCAGATGTCATTTCCGATAACAAGCGTTACGTTCTACTTAATAGAGAATATAAAAGTCTTCAGCCACTTGTAGAGGCTAGAGAGCGCTATTTAGAGCTTTCTAGTCGAATCGAAGAAGCGAAAAGTGTTCTCAAAGAAGAGAAAGATCCGGATTTCAGGGAAATGGCTAAAATGGAATTGGATGAGATTCTTCCAGAGTTCGAAGAACTTGAGGAAGAAGTCAAAATTCTATTGATACCGAAAGATCCAGAAGATGATAAGAACGCTCTTGTCGAAATTCGTCAGGGCGCTGGAGGTGACGAGGGCGCCATATTTGCTGGTGATTTGTTCCGTATGTACCAGCGCTATTGTGAGGGTAAAGGCTGGAAAGTCGAGGTCATTACTATGAATGAAGGTACAGCTGGTGGTTTTAAAGAGGTTTCTTTCGAAGTTACTGGTGAATCGGTTTATGGTATTTTGAAATATGAGAGTGGCGTGCATCGTGTTCAGCGCGTACCTGCTACTGAAAGTCAAGGTCGAGTGCATACATCAGCGGCTTCTGTTGTAGTGCTTCCTGAAGCAGAGGAGGTAGATGTTGATCTTGATATGAAAGACGTGAAAAAAGACACGTATCGTTCTCAAGGCGCAGGTGGTCAGCACGTTAACAAAACAGAATCTGCAGTGCGTTTGACCCACTTGCCAACAGGGGTCGTTGTGGAGTGTCAAGATGGTCGTTCGCAGCATAAGAACTATGAGCAAGCACTTAAAGTCTTGCGCTCAAGGCTCTTTGATATTGAATTCAAGAAAAAACAGGAGGATCAAGCTGCTAAGCGTAAGACTATGGTAAGTACTGGTGACAGATCTGCTAAGATCAGAACCTATAATTACCCACAAGGTCGAGTGACAGACCATAGAATTGGTTTAACCACCTATAATCTGAATGATGTTATTGGTGGAGATATTCAAAAATTCATTGACGAACTTCATATGGCAGAAAATGCAGAGAAGATGAAGGAGGGAAGTGATATCATCTAAGAGAATAGTATGAACAGAGCAGCACTCATTGAGCAGATTAAGCAAAAGCGCAGCGTTCTATGCGTTGGTTTAGATACGGATCCGAAGAAAATTCCGGCACATCTATTAAGCGAGGAAGATCCGATTTTCGCTTTTAATAAAGCTATAATTGATGCTACCGCTCCTTATACAGTTGCTTATAAACCAAATATAGCGTTCTACGAAAGCCAAGGGGTTAGTGGTTGGAAATCTTTAGAGAAGACTATCAATTACCTCAATGAAGCTTACCCCGATATTTTTACTATCGCTGATGCGAAGCGCGGTGATATAGGGAATACGTCCAAAATGTACGCCGAAGCGTTTTTCAATAGTTTTGAGTTTGACTCAGTTACTGTCGCTCCATATATGGGGATAGATAGTGTGACTCCATTTCTCGCATTTGAAAACAAATGGGTCATTTTATTGGCACTCACGTCCAATGAAGGTGCTTTTGATTTTCAGCTAGACGAAGATCAGAAGGGTGAAGCTCTTTTCGAGAGGGTTGTGAAAAAAGCACAGGAATGGGCCTCGCCGGAGCAGTTGATGTTTGTTTTAGGAGCGACAAAGACAGAGTATCTCGAACGCGTGCGTGCAGCCGCGCCAGAATCATTCTTCTTAGTCCCTGGTGTTGGTGCTCAAGGTGGTTCATTAAGAGATGTCCTCACTAAGGCGACTAACGATGATTTTGGCGTTTTGGTGAATTCCACTAGGGGAGTTATTTATCAGAGTACAGGTTTAGATTTCGCCAAAGCCGCTGCTGATGCGGCTCAGGAGTTACAAAAAGAAATGGCTGAGATTCTTTTTAGTTAAGTGTGCCTTAGGTCACACTGAGAACTTTTGTAGTCCTCTACCTTTGGATCACTAAATTAGATTCATGGAAATAATAGGCTACATCGCGTCAATTTTTATCGGTATATCTCTCGGACTCATCGGGGGAGGAGGAAGCATCCTTACGGTACCGGTACTTGTTTATTTATTCGGCTTGGATGCCGAAATAAGTACGGCATATTCATTATTCATTGTTGGGTCTACTGCCCTCGTTGGAGGTATTCGCAATGCATCGCTAGGTAATGTTAATTACAAAACAGCGGTAGTATTCACAATACCTGCATTTATTGCTGTTTACCTGACAAGAGCATTCGTAGTACCGGCGATCCCTTCTGAAATTATTACTATCGGAAGCTTTGTGCTCACCAAGGATATTGCAATCATGATATTCTTCGCTATTGTAATGCTAGCAGCCTCAGTTAGTATGATTCGCAACAAGCGTAAAGACGATACGGAAGATGAAAATAGAGCTCCGGAATTTAATATTCCAGCGATTATCATAGAGGGTGCTGTAGTAGGTGTGCTTACAGGACTAGTAGGCGCTGGAGGAGGTTTCTTGATTATACCGGCATTAGTTCTATTCGCTAAACTTCCTATGAAAAAGGCTGTAGGTACCTCTTTGCTCATTATTGCAGCGAAAAGTTTGATAGGCTTCATTGGAGATGTGCAGCGTCCAGATTTAATCATCGATTGGACCTTATTGTTCACCGTAACTGCAATCGCAATATTGGGTATCTTTATAGGGATTTACCTGACCAAGTTTATTGACGGAAAGAAATTGAAAAAAGGGTTTGGATGGTTTGTGCTAATCATGGCCGTTTACATCATTCTTCGCCAAGTATTATAAATAATTATCATAGAATTAAACTCAGATATCATGACAGTAGAACAGATTTACACTGGATGTTTAGCACAAGGTGCTTATTACATTGCTTCGAACGGTGAAGCCTTAGTTATCGATCCATTGCGCGAGGTAGGACCATATATTGAGCGTGCTGAAAAAGATGGCGTTAAGATCAAATACATTCTAGAAACACACTTCCATGCTGACTTCGTTTCAGGTCACCTGGATCTAGCAAAGAAAACCGGCGCAGAGATTGTATACGGTCCTTTAGCTAATCCTAAATTTGATTGCAAAATTGCAACTGATGGTGAGGTATTGAAAGTAGGAGATGTTGAAATTCATGTATTACACACTCCAGGTCACACTATGGAATCTACCACATACCTTTTGAAGGATGAAAATGGTAAAGACCACGCTATCTTCTCTGGTGATACCTTATTCCTTGGTGATGTAGGTCGTCCAGATTTAGCTCAAAAAGCTGCTGATATGACTCAGGAGCAATTGGCAGCTACTTTGTACAACTCATTACGTACTAAAATCATGACTTTGGCGGATGATGTCATCGTATACCCAGGTCACGGTGCAGGTTCTTCATGTGGTAAAAACATGTCCAAAGAAACAGTAGGTACTATTGGTGAGCAAAAAGAAACCAACTACGCCCTTCGTGCGGACATGACGGAAGTAGAATTCATTCAGGAAGTTACAGACGGCTTGACTAAACCACCAGCCTACTTCCCTGAGAACGTTCGAATGAACAAAATGGGATACGAAAGCCTTGACGTTGTTATGGAGCGCGGTATGCAAGCATTGAGCCCAGAGGCTTTTGAAGCAGCGGCTAATGAGACTGAAGCGCTTATCTTGGATACACGTCATCAGAAAGATTTTGTACACGGATTCATCCCGCAATCTATCTTCATCGGTATCGATGGAAGCTTTGCAATGTGGGTGGGTGCTATGATCCCAGATATCAACCAAAAATTGCTTTTGGTTACTGAACCTGGTCGCGAAGAGGAAGTATTAACTCGTCTCTCACGTGTTGGGTACGATCATGCAATCGGATTCTTAGAAGGTGGTTTCGACGCTTGGAAAGAAGCTGGTAAAGAGGTTGATTCAATCGAGCAAATTACTGCTGCTGAATTGGCTAAAATGAAGGAGCCTCAAGTAGTAGATGTACGTAAGACAGGAGAGTATTTGAGTGAGCATGTGCCTAGCGCTATTAATGCTTCTTTGGAATACATCAACAATCACATGACTGAGTTGCCGACTGAAGGTAAATACTACATGCATTGTGCAGGTGGTTACCGCAGTGTTATTGCAGCATCGATCTTAAAAGCGAGAGGATACCACAACATGGTTGATATCGCTGGAGGCTTTAGCGCAATCAAGGAAGCCGGTATTGAGGTTACTGATTATGTATGTCCTTCGACCCTATAATTAAATAGTTCATTACTTCTCGTCTGTCCCCATTTTGGGGGCAGACGATTTTCATTTAATAAATATTCTATGGATTTTATTCTACAACCTTGGCCTTGGTACGTGAGCGGTGTGCTCATTGCAATGATTATGTTCGTCATGTTGTTTTTTGGTAAAAGCTTCGGTTTTTCCAATAACTTAAGAACATTATGTACCATTTGTGGTGCAGACAAATACGCACCTTTTTTTCAATTTGATTGGAAAACACAGAGTTGGAATTTGTTCTTTCTAATCGGAGCAGCGGTTGGTGGTTTTATCGCCACGAACTATCTGTCATTACCAGATTATACGGTTGCTATTTCAGAACAAACTGTTGCAGAGTTAGCCGCTCTTGGTTTTGAAACTGATGGCTATGTCCCAGAAAGTCAATTTTCACTAGATGCACTAATGTCAGTTAAAAATTGGCTCATTCTAGGAATAGGTGGATTTATGGTAGGCTTTGGTGCTCGTTACGCAGGTGGTTGTACGAGTGGTCACGCAATCTCTGGTATTTCAGACTTGCAACCAGCTTCACTTCTAGCAGTAGTCGGTTTCTTTATCGGCGGACTATTAATGACTCACGTATTATTCCCATTGATCTACTAGACTATGAAAAATATTAAATTTTTACTCGCAGGTGTCCTTTTCGGAATTATCATGTTCAAAAGTGAAGCTGCATCTTGGTACAGAATTCAAGAAATGTTCAGGTTTCAAAGCATCCATATGTTTGGAATCATTGGTTTGGCAGTAGGTATTGGTGTACCTATGGTAGCTCTGATTAAAAAGTTTAAAACCAAGGATTTCTCTGGTGCACCTATCGTTTTCCACCCAAAGGCATGGAGTATTCCTCGCTATTTGATTGGTGGTACGATTTTCGGTTTAGGCTGGGCGCTAAGCGGCGCATGTCCTGGACCAATCGTAGTAAACTTCGGTGCTGGTTTTGTCGGTTACCTGGTGGTTCTAGCATTTGCACTTTTAGGAACCTTTACCTACGGGGTATTGAGAGATAAACTTCCTCATTAAATCAATATTTCATTGACATGAAGAACCTCGAACACAAAGACTTATTTGCCAAGAGCATTAGACGATCAGGTAACACATTAATGGCCTTGACTATTGGAGTTATCATTCTTTTAATCGTTGTCCAATTACCAGAGACGGTGAAACCTGTCAAAGCAACGGATACATTTGTTTCGACGGGAAAACCTTGGGATGAAAAGGTTTTTAGTTCGGTGGATTTTGAAGGTCCTGCCTTGAATGAGCAAGTAAGTTACGGGAGACGACTGATCACCAAAACGGCTGATTATTTAGGTCCGAATTCTGATTTACCTTTTGCAGGCAACAATCTCAACTGTAGTTCTTGTCACCTTGATGGTGGAACTAAGCCTTTTGCTGCGCCATTTGTTGCAGTTCCGGGACAGTTTCCTCAGTATCGCGGACGCGAAGATAAGATTGGAACTATTCAGGAGCGTGTGAATGGATGTATGCAGCGATCTATGAATGGTAAACCGCTCCCGGTTGATGGACCAGAGATGTCGGCAATAGTTGCTTACATGGATTGGCTAAGCATCGAAGCTCCGTTAGGCGAAAAAATTGTTGGAAATAAATTCTTAAAGGTAGATTACCCGGATAGGGCAGTTGATCTTAAACATGGCGCTTCGGTTTATGTGGAGCACTGTCAATTATGTCATGGTGAAGACGGCCAGGGGGTAAGGAATGCGGAAGGTTTTACATACCAGTATCCTCCGCTATGGGGTGAGGATACGTATAATGATGGTGCCGGTATGCACCGTGTGTTAACCGCAGCTCAGTTCATCAAAGGAAATATGCCTTTGGGAACTACGGCTGATGAACCTTTACTCACCGATGAGGAAGCTTATGATGTAGCAGGATATATCAATAGCTTCAAAAGACCTACCAAAGCAAATAAAGAGAAGGACTTCCCAGATCCAAAGCGTAAGCCGATGTCTACACCTTACGGCCCGTGGGCTGATGAGTTTACTGCTGAGCAGCATAAGTTTGGTCCTTACCAAGAAATTGCGGCATTCTACAAGAAAGAATTCGACATGAATAAGTCGAAATAATGAAGTACATTTTTATGTTGTTCCTACTGCCTTTTCTGGCAGTAGGGCAACAAAACGATTCGTTAAGAGTTCTTCAAGGGATTCGTCTTACATCGTTTTCAATGACCACTCAAAATGGACTTTTCGGTCCATATAGCGAACTTCAGGATTATTATGCGCAGTCCAGCGGCCTTGAATACTTACTAGAGGCTAGACGGTCGAATTGGAGATTAAAAGTAGATTTCTACGGTACGAAGCTTCTTGCAGGCAACCCTTTCGAAAAGGATTCTACCACGGGAAAAAGTAGTCGTTATGAATCCGGCTTAGTTGCTTTGGATGCTCCCGAGCGTACAGCGCTTTTCATACCTAGTATTTTAGAACTGAGCTATCGATCCAAATGGGCAACATTTGGGTTAGGAAATTTCTCGCTTCAAGGCTCATTCATGAATGCAGAGCATGGTAGAATGATACCTTCAACTTTTTCGGGAATTTACCTTAAGACCAAAGGCTTACATTGGAATATGCAGGCATCCGTTATTGGTGCAATCTCAGCGAGAAGTACCTCTGGGTTTAAGAGTGTGTCAGCGAGCTTGGCGCAGTACAATCCAGGATTAGATACTGCCGGCTCCAAACACGATAAAACTGAAGTGAACGCTCCGTTTGCAGTTTTCATCGATGCAGAACGAGTGGTGAATGTTAATAATTGGTATGGTCAGTTTCGTATAGAATCCTATACCATTCCTGGCGTATTTCAGACTTTTATGGTCAATCAAAAGCTTGCGAGCGGACCAAGTTTGATTCACCTGCAGTATCTACGTCAATTCAAACTTGGAAATGGTGGAAACGAGGACCCTTCAAAAGCATATTTTCAACAAGAGCAATCGCAATATTTTGGCGTTAAATATTCACACAAAGTTGATAAGGTGGACTACTTTATAGCCTCCAGCTACATCGACGATAAAGGCAAATTGTTGTTTCCTCGTGAGTGGGGTAGAGAATACCTAGTTACTTTTCAAGGACGTGAGCGTCAAGAAGGGATGGGGAAAACCTTAGCCACAGTGGTGGGAGCTACTGGAAAATGGTCTCAAAATAAAGTTCGTCATGTAGGTGGAGTGAGTACCGGAATTTATGTGCGTCCAGAACCAATCGATTACAAGTACAACAAATATGCGATGCCGAGTAATCAGCAAACAAATATTTGGTGGAAGCAAAACTGGAAAGGAAACAGGCATGAGCTTCTTTCTATGGCCGTTATTAAAGTTCCTCTTTCGAGTTTACCCATTTCTGCGGCTCAAACAATCAATAAAGTGGACATGCTCCACCTTTCATTCGTTTATAGGTACACATTGATGCCATTGCAGCGTCTTTGACAATTTCCTTGCTACCTTTAGCGCATGAACAATCCGCTTTTAAGTCTACGTAAAGTATTAGCGGTGCTTGCCTTTATTTTAATCGCAGGCACTATCGGCTATCGTTATATAGAAGGGTTTGATTGGTTGCCGGCATTTTATATGGTCGTGCAGACGGTTAGCACCGTTGGTTTTAATGAAATTCAGCCGCTATCACCTGCTGGAACTTGGTTTACGATAGTACTGATTATTAGTAGTTTTGGGACCTTTGCTTATGGTGCCGGTTTACTGGCGCAATTGGCGATTGATGGATCTGTTCAAGAATATTTACGAACCAAAAGAATCGAGCGAAAGGTGGAGAAGCTAAATAACCACGTGATAGTATGTGGACTTGGTCGGAATGGACGTCAAGTAGTGAGCAAGATTAGGGCTTATGGAGCCCCGGTTGTAGTTATTGAAAATGATAAAGAGCGTGCTCTGAAGTTCAAATCTGAATTAGGGGATTGTCACGTTATCATAGGAGATGCAACGGATGATGCCACCCTGGAAAAGGCCTCCATAGCTACGGCGAAAAGTTTAATCGCGGCACTATCATCTGATACGGATAATTTATTTGTAGTTATTTCCGCCCGTCAACTCAATCCTACCATGGTTATTGGTGCACGGGCAAACACAGAAAGTACCGAGAAGAAATTGCTAGCGGCAGGTGCAACTTATACTGTGAGTCCGAATTTGGTGGGTGGAGCACATCTTGCACACAACCTAATGAACCCCGGTGTAATGGACTTTTTAGACCACTTGAGTGTAGGCGGTTCTAGTGCAACGAATATTGAAGAAATCAAATTAGACCAACTTCCAGAGGAGTTTAGTTCTTGCAACATCATGGATTTGAATATACGTAAGGCAACAGGATGTACCGTAATCGGCTACATCTGTGAAGAGGGGAATCTCACGATTAACCCCGAACCCGATTTCAGAGTATCCCCGCATTCCAAATTATATGTGCTCGGTAATGATAAGCAGATCAAGGCCTTGAGAAATTGGTTCAACACCCAAACACAATAAGCGACAACTACACCACATCATGAAGATACTTTTCACAGGTTCCAACGGACTTTTAGGACAAAAAATAGCAGCTGCTACCACACAATATCCCGAACACTCATTTTTAGCTACTGCTAGAGGTGCCAACCGTGTTAAAAATCTGGGATTGGCCTCGTATGCTTCGATGGATATCACCGATGAGAAGCAAACTTCTGAGGTCATTCATGCCTTCCGTCCAGATGTGATCATTCACGGTGCAGCTATGACACATGTCGATCAATGTGAAGAGCACAAGGAGCAGGCGTATCTTTTGAATGTGGTTGGAACGAAGAACATTGCTAAAAGTGCAGAGTTCATCGGCGCTCATGTCGTTCATATCTCCACCGATTTCATTTTTGACGGTAAGGACGGTCCATATAAAGAAGAGGCAGAAGCGAATCCATTGAGTTATTATGGTGAGACCAAACTAGAGGCAGAGCATATTATCGCTCAACTGCCTTATTGGTCCATCTTGCGAACGGTATTGGTTATAGGTATGGCTGAAGATCTATCGCGAAGTAACATTGTATTATGGGCGAAAGGGGCTTTAGAGAAAGGATCTCCTATTAATGTTGTGGACGATCAATTCAGAACTCCAACACTTGCGGAAGACCTTGCACAAGGTGCGCTCTTGGCCGCCACCCAACGTGCGGAAGGCGTGTATAACATTTCCGGCCCAGATTTCATGTCTATTTATCAGCTCGTTGAGTTCGTAGCAGAACATTTTGGATTATCCATGGAAACAGTAACGAAGGTGAGTAGTACGACATTGAATCAGCCTGCCAAAAGGCCTCCTGTGACCGGCTTTGATATTACTAAAGCCAGGGAAGAATTGGGATACAAGCCTCATTCCTTCAAAGAGGCACTCAAAGTTATTGCCGATCAAGCAGGATTATAAGCTGATATTTGTCAGACGATTAATATTCCTTTATTTTCGGGGCTCACAGTAAACAATCCCTTAAGGAATGTCACAAACATCTGAATCGTGGGGCTCACGCGTAGGGCTCATCTTAGCAATGGCAGGAAATGCTGTTGGACTTGGAAACTTTCTGCGCTTCCCCGTACAAGCCGTTCAGAACGGTGGAGGAACTTTCATTATCCCGTATTTGATAAGCTTTCTACTCATGGGTATTCCATTGCTATGGGTAGAATGGGCCATGGGAAGATTCGGGGGACGTTACGGTGACCACAGTACTCCGTTCATCCTTGATAATATGACAAAGAAGCGCTTTTGGAAGTACTTCGGAGTATTTGGGATTTTTACCAATATGGGGGTGATGGCATACTACACCTACATCGAGTCTTGGACATTGACCTACACGCTTAAATCCTTAAAAGGTGATTTCCTAGGTGTGGATCTAGCCACATTAGATACATTCTTTAATGACTATGTTGATTTGGGCAGTGGGATCAATTTCCCGATTTGGGCCATTTTAGCATTCCTGGTAACGCTTACCATCAATATTTACATTTTGTCTAGAGGACTGAGTGCTGGAATTGAGAAAGTCGCAAAAATTGCAATGCCCTTGCTCATCGGCTTTGGTGCATTTCTCGCGATCATGTCCTGGACTACTGGTGCTACAGGGAGATGTGCTGATTGTTCAACCTACATCGGTTTGAACTTCCTATGGGAGCCAGACTTTACCACCTTGGCCAATCCAAAAATTTGGTTGGCCGCAGCAGGTCAGATCTTCTTCACACTTTCGGTAGGTATGGGGACTATTCACTGTTACAGCTCTTACCTCAAACAAAAGGATGATATTGCGTTGAATGCAATGTCTGCGGGATGGATGAACGGCTTTGTGGAGATTGTTCTTGGTTCAGCCGTGGTTATTCCTATTGCTGTGGGCTATCTTGGTTTGGATTGGGTAGTTGAAAATGCAGGCTTTATGATGGCGTTTAAAACGATGCCATTCTTGTTTGATCAGTGGGGTACTGTCATGTCAGTGCTTGCCGGAGTAGCATGGTTTGGGCTGTTGTTCTTCGCGGGCATCACATCCTCTCTTGCAATGGGTACACCTTGGATGGGGTTTGTTCAAGACGAATTCAATTGGTCCAAGAATAAAAGTGCAATCATCTTAGGCGTTGCGATTCTAGCTATGGGCCTTCCTACGATTCTATTCTTTGAAAAGGGAGTTTTTGACGAATACGATTATTGGACAGGTACGGTGAGCCTAGTGATTTTCGCCCTTGCCGAGGTGATATTATTTGCTTGGGTGTTCGGTATGGACAAAGGATGGAAAGAAATTACGGACGGTTCTGATATGAAGGTCCCACGTATTTATCGTCCAATTATCAAATACATCACGCCGCTTTTTATCGGTATTATTTTTCTTACTTCACTCTTTAAGCCTTTGAATGGAGAGCTTTCCGATTGGTCTACGGCTTTTAATCAATTCTTTTCTGGAAATGGCTGGCCTTGGGCGAACGATAGTATAATCAATCAAATTTTCCATATTAATACCGGAGTGATTTGGTCCGAAAACGGAGTGCTCACGGACATGTTCTATGTCGACATGAGTCGCTTCTTCTTGTTATCTTGCTTCTTCGCTTTAGTAGCTATGGTGAAAGTAGCCTCTAACAAACGCAAAAAACAAAACGCCTAATGACGACTTCAGCATTGATCATGATTATCTTGACTCAAGGAACCGTTCTTGGGGCTACGATTTATTTTTTTAGAAAAGTCTTGCGAACTCCTCCTAAGCAGGAGCCAGATAGTTATTCTGAAAACGACGATCAGCCGAGATAATATCGAATAATAAAAACAAAAAGGGTGGATAACGAGTAATTATTCACCCTTTTTGTTTGTTAAGAAGGTTATGGCCAATTTATACAAAAGGATTTTCAAACTTTTAGGTATAACACATGGCCCATTCTTTTACTCGCCTACTTCTACTAGCGTTACTTAGCGTTATTAGTGGATTGATGTTTCTCTATCCCAAGAGACAAGTCTATGAGCAGGAGCGAATCTTTTTTCAATGGTGGTGGTCTCAACAAAAGGACTCCATTGAGATGAATCGGCTCGATAGCGTGCAAATTCTGAACTTTCCGATTTCCTCATCGGCAAAACGCACACTAGAATACCGTCGAACAAAAGGTTGGCCGTTTAAGAGCTTTGAGCAGTTTAAAACAACACCGGGTCTTCAGTTCGACAGTTTATGGTGGAGTAGGGGCCGTTTTACCTTTGAGCTGCCGGTAAAAGAGATCGATCAAAAAGCTAAGGCTACTTCCACTTTTTCAAGGCCCTATGATTTCTATCCGGTCTATAAAAAGATTCAACACCAACCCACTAAGCCTATAGATCTCTCCATAGCAGATAGTGCAGCGCTCGTAGCTGTTCCAGGTATAGGTGCTTGGACGGCACGTCAAATCATTGATTATAGAGATCGATACGGATACATAGCGAGTCTTGAACATTTGAAATCGTCGACTTATCTCGGATCTTCTTGGAGAGAGACTTGGGATACACTGTTGATTCCAAGTTCAGATACGATAACGTTATCACTTAACGAAAGCCCTTTTAAAGCACTACAGGATTTTCCTGAGTTCAATTTCACCCAGACCAAGCGAATAGTCTTCTATCGAGAGAATTTCGGGCGTTTGAAGTGGTCTGATCTCGTCTTGTGGGAAGAATTTGAGGGGATAGACACGATTTTTTTAAAACTGTATATTTCCGAATGAAAAATGGTTGTACATTTGCACCATAATCGAAAGGAGGTGTTACTATGCTCGTAATTAATGTTAAAGAAGGTGAATCAATCGAACGCGCACTCAAGCGCTACAAAAGAAAACACAGCTCAACGGGTGTAGTCCGCAAGCTTCGTGCTGATCGTTACCATACGAAGCCGACAGAAGCTAAGCGACGCATGAACATGAAAGCTGCTTACATTCAAGATCTACGCAACAAAGAAGCGGAATAATCTTGATCATCAATTGATATAGAAAGCTCAACACTTAAATGTGTTGAGCTTTTTTTTTGTGCGCAATGATGGTACCTTAGACCACCATAGTCATACAATGCAGGAGCAATCAGAACAACATATTACGTTATTCGTCCAATATATTCGTATTGAACGCAGGATGAGCGATAAGACCGTCCAAGCTTATGAGCTGGATATTGTTCGTTTTGCAGAATTTGTAGAAGGAGAATTTGAAATACCACTATTGTCCGCTGAACGCGGTCACGTTAAACGTTATATTGTTTGGCGCGGAAAAAAGCACCATGTACCACGTTCAATAAACAGGTCATTAAGTGCCCTGAGAACTTTTTATAAGTGGGCGCTGCGAGAAAAACTCATTCCCGTTTCGCCACTGGATGGTGTTAGATCATTAAAAACACCGAAGAAATTGGTGATGAGCATTCCTGAGAATGATTTGCAACACCTTACCGATGATCAGGCCTTCTCTGATGATTTTGCAGGCATCCGCGATCAATTCATGCTTATTCTTCTTTATGGATTGGGTATTCGCAAGGCTGAATTAATCAACCTGAAGACTTCAGACTTTGATTGGTCCCGAAATGAAGTTAGGGTAGTGGGTAAAAGAAGCAAGGAGCGACGTATTCCTATTCCATATGCGGTAAAACCGTATTTTGATAAGTATGTAATTCCAAGATCGATAGTCGCCCAGAAAACGGATCAAACACTTTTTTTAACAGAAAAAGGTAAAAAGCTTTATCCGCAGCTTGTCTATAAAAAGGTTCTTCAGTATCTTAATGCTACTACAAAGGTGGTAAACAAGAACCCTCATGCGTTGCGTCATTCATATGCAACTCATTTACTAAACTCTGGTGTTGATATCAACACTGTAAAAGAGTTATTAGGACATGAGAGCTTGAGTTCAACTCAAGTGTATACAACGAGCACGTTCGAGGAACTTGTTAAAGTGTATAATCGGACCCATCCTAAAGGGTCCTAAAACCTCTAAGACTATGAACGTAAACATTCAATCAGTAAACTTTAAGGCGGATATTAAATTAATCGCCTTCATCGAAGAGAAACTAAGTAAGACAACTCAGTTTTTTGATAGAACGATTAAAACGGATGTTTATTTAAAGGTGGACAACAACCACGATCGAGAAAATAAGATCGTTGAGATGCGTATGACCATACCTGGAAACGAAATTGTGGTTACAAAAGAGTGTAAATCCTTCGAAGAAGCGACTGATTTAGCTGTTGAGGTAATAATTCGTCAATTAAAAAAACATAAAGAAAAGAGACGTGAAACTCACGTTTAGAGATACTTACATGTAAGTTGATAAGAAGTGAAGGCAAAATGTCTTCACTTTTTTTTTAAGAAGTATTGCACGTTTAAATCTCTTTACTACATTTGCAGTCCGTTTGCAAAGCGGATGATCTTTGACATATTGCCGATATAGCTCAGTTGGCCAGAGCACGTGATTTGTAATCTCGGGGTCGTCAGTTCGAATCTGACTATCGGCTCAAGTTTTTTAGCTTGATTTTTCGCGAATAAATCAAGCAACCGGGGGGATACTCAAGCGGCCAACGAGGACGGACTGTAAATCCGTTGGGAAACCTTCGCAGGTTCGAATCCTGCTCCCCCCACCACCGCGGAAGTAGCTCAGTTGGTAGAGCATCAGCCTTCCAAGCTGAGGGTCGCGGGTTCGAATCCCGTCTTCCGCTCCATTAGGTTAAGGCCGATGTAGCTCAGGGGTAGAGCGTTTCCTTGGTAAGGAAGAGGTCACGGGTTCAATTCCCGTCATTGGCTCTAAGTTTAGAATCTTTACACTGTTTATATATTTAATAATCGCTAAGTCATGGCAAAAGAGAATTTTGTAC
>Ga0209962_1000016_pt1 | contig 50561 bp, 72 predicted proteins | sample SalPonA_C_H2O_MG_FD_185722 | JGI IMG/M metagenome (GOLD analysis project Ga0209962, IMG submission 185722) | Water microbial communities from South San Francisco under conditions of wetland restoration - Salt Pond MetaG R2A_C_H2O_MG (SPAdes)... | ecosystem: Environmental > Aquatic > Non-marine... | reverse complement strand
TTCTTACAACTACCTTTTTCACCACGCTTTTTGCCTGGTACTTTGCGATAACCATCCCAGCACTTGTCGTACATGCTGTCATTGCCATGTGCTTCACTAACAACCTGTTGCTTGCTTACAAATGTACCATCTTTTAAGAAATAACCCTGTGGAGAGTTAGTGCTTTTCTTGGCAACTACACCAGATGCTTTCTTGCCTTGGCGAGTAGTGTAAGTGATAGTGTCACCTATCTTAATTGCTTCGTTTATTGATTCGTCCACTAAACGCAATGCGGAAGCATTAACAAACTTTCTAATAGTGCCGAACTTAACAAGATACTCATTACGATTGCCTTTATGTTGTACAACACCACGCTCACCGGTACGAATATCTGTTACTCTATCACCTTCACGATACTCAGTACTTTCGTTTACTGATTCTTTACGGTAGTTTGATTTATCACCGCCTTTTCCGTTAGAAGAATCTGCTTGTCCTCTGCGGAAAGAATCGGCGCCGCCACGATTTTTCTTTTTTGATGCTGGCTTTGCCATAACACTGCGCAAACTTGCTTCTTCTACTTGTGGTTTCCATGCGAAGTTTACTTCATTGTTGTTACTCATGCCATCTCTGACACTTATTTCCATGCCGTCAACTACAATGCTAGAATCTTTTGTTTCATAACCAAGTTCTTGTGCTCTATCAAATACATCAGCCGCGCTACCCGCGCCACCCATTTTGAATACAATGAAGTGACCTTGGTCTTCTACACGACCATTTGATTGCCAATGAATAAAGAACAAATCACTGAGTAACTTTTGTACTGGTGCTGGTACTTTATCGTCAACACCTTCTGTTACTTCCTTCTTGGCAAACTCTTTGTCGGCTGCCTTATGACGGAACTTCAGACCTTGTTTGCGGCGTTTATCCATCTTTTTACGACTTGCTTCAATTTCGCTTGCATCTTTGCCTATATTGCTTACACCTTTCTCAAATTCATTGTTCCAGTCAGCATCAGCAGCGGCAGCCGCTTTTTTAAGTTTGTCGGGTGAAATCTCATTAACGACTTTGCCTACATTAGATTTGCTTTCGCCTTTGAAACTTTTTATTTTCTTTTCAATGTCGCCAACTTTTTTGTCCAGTGATTTTATGTCAATATCATGTTTGATATCATTCTTAAGGCTGATACTTTGTGAATCTTCTATATCTGCGATAAGGGCAGCAATAACGTTTTCTGCTTGTGGGTACTTAACACGTAGATACGACAATGCCTCTATGGTTTTCGGATCGAATCCTATGTCAGTTTGAGTTTTCGGCACTGATGCATCTTTGTCTTCTGTGATCTCGCCGTATTTTTTAACATACAGATTGACAAGTTTATTGCGGTTTATGTGACCCTCTGCAAATTGTCTAGCAATCATATCAGCATAATATTCGATTGAATGTCTTGGTTTGCCGCGAGACTTTACCTTTGATACTGCTTTGTGAAGCATGTCTAGTGCTATTTTGTAGTTTTTACCGCCTAACATTGCGGCAGCACCTTTCTTCAACATTTTAACAGGACCCGCAACGTCTTCTCTAATGTTGTCGAGTTCTGTATGTATCTTTTCCATATCATCCATAGTCTTTGCTTTGCCGATACGGTCAAGGATAATTGCTTGGCGTTCAACGTCAAGTCTTCTAGCACGATTAACGGCTTGTGATCTACTTGCCGCAAAAGGATCACTCCCCTCTTCTACTTTAGCAAGTTTTTCATAATAAAACAAGTCTTCATTGATGTGGTCTAGTGCAATTTCTAGTGCAACTTTAGGATCAGAAGTGTGTTCCATTTCTACATCAATGCCTTTTTTGATTTGGCGATTAAGAATTGAAATACTTACTTCGTACTTGTCTATAAGTTCATCTATTGTTGGCGTAATAGCATCTAATGAATTTTCTACCGATTCTACTGGGAATTCTTTACTAGTAGTTTTAAAGTTAGGCTTGCGCATTACTGTTTTTGCTACTAGTTTAAGTTTCTTACCGTCCCAGTTAAGAGCGAACGGTAAGTTAATCTTAGAACTGCGGTCTTTCATCACGCCATCTTGTCCGGGACCCATTTGCGCAATGGGTTTACCCCAATTGTCTGCCTCTTTTTGGAATAGTTCTTCAAGTTCTGCTGCCGTAATTTGACGGCGATTCCTTTCATCATTAACACGGTCTAAAAAGTGTCGTGTAAACTGAACATCAATACCAAACTCGGCAAACTCGCGGTCTGCGAATTTGTCAAGTCTGTTTAAATCATCTTGAGTCAAGTAGTCTTCGTCACTATACTCATAAAGTTTACTAATTCTCATTATACCTCCTCACCCCATTCAATGATACAGTCAACAGTTGGGTTAGCACCTGTAGTTTCAACTATCAAGTAATCTCCGTGAATCAAAAAGTATTGAATTAGATTCTGCTGTGGCGAAATAAGTTCTTTTGAACTGTTCGCAGATACAGGGAATGTTGATAGTAGATTCATTTTTGTTTTGTCATATGCAGTTATTTGAGCAATGTCAACGGATTCTACAAACGATCCTAACCCTGTTCGTGTCCAGTCAGCATCTCCGTTTGTTGTTGTGATAGAAGTTGGATCGCGTGTAATCCATATATTGACTACACAGCGTTTGTCTGTTGCTACTGTAACACGAGATAAGTCTACGTCACGAGTATTGTGTATGCCGTTTATTGATTCTGGAATACGAATTGCACTAACTACTGCCTGTGAAGCAGTCAAATAGTCAGTTATAACCGCAGATGCATATTGTTCCTGAATATCACGACCGCCTTCTGCTGATACGTCAACACAACCTACCCACATAGTAACTTCCGTTCCATCTTTATTTTCAGACGCTTGTGCCAATGGCAGTGCAGGAGTGCGAACTGATACACGTTGGTCTAGCATGTTCAAGTTGTAAAGAGTGTGAACATGTTCAATTTTACCTGTCTCTGGATTACCAATAAAGAAGTGAATGTTACCGACACCACGCCACATTGCTTGAATATCATAGATGTTACCAAGACTCAAATCAATATCAAACGGGATAGTGATTTCTTCGGCACGTTCTATCCCTGCATACGCCTGACATGCGTATAGTACACCATCTTCTAGTTTAAAATAAAAACCATCAGTGTCGGGTACCGGGTTGAATAGTCCCCACATTCTAATACCAGTTGCAGTGGGATCGGGAAGACCTACAGAAGAAGAGTAGTACATACCGCGGTTTGCTTGGTAACGAGCGTGACGGCGAGAGGATACACGAGTACGATTTCCAATTGTTGTTCCGCTCTTAATAAACAATGCGCCTTGATTGGAATATGCTCGGGCGGGAGCATCGTTAGGATCAAGTAGTTCTGATCCGTCAATGTATGTTAACCATTTACGAATAGGGATGTTATATGTCCAAATACCACTGTAGATACTGTAGTCTTGTGCGTATTTAGGCGTCCCCCATACAGTTTTTAGTGGTGTACTAGGCGGTCCTTGCGTAATCAAGTTAATTGAACTACCACCTGTGACCTCTAAAGTGCCTGCATTTGACTCTATATTTTCAATACTTACACGTAGTACAGGTTCACCATCTGCATCGTATTTCATTGTGTTGTGTAAGTTTTGTAGGATTCTATCTCCGTTGTCGTGTTCGTATGCCATCGTTCTCTCTCCTTATTGTATTTCCGATACAGATACTATGCCAGACTGACTGACCTGTAGTACTGATAACTTTTCATTTTCTTTCGCAATTAGATACTCAACTTTACCTTTTGGTATAATCATTGATTCTTTTGTTGCTACTGGATTTAAACCAACAGCAACATATATATCAGTCATTGCCGCTATTCGTATAACACCGCCGATATGTTCAAACGCTGGTGTACTAACAGGTGATGTACCTGCTGTAATGTTGTATGTTTTGTATGGCTTGAATGCGCCATTACTGAAAATTGCCATTGTTTATTTCCTCGCTTTTTTTGCTTTTGCGTCAATTAATTCTTTATATGGTAACAAGTATTCTGATACCACATCAAAATATGATTTACCTCCAACTTTAGTGCTGGCAGGCACACCCGTTGCTTTTTCAAATGCCTTAGGGTCTTGATTTAATACTGCTTCACGTACATCTGTTGCACTACTTAATCGTGGCGTAGGGTGCTGTATAATGTCTTTAAACGCATATTTACCATGCGCACCTTCATCACCATTGTACTTCTGTAATGTTTTCGTTACCCAATCTTCGTCTGTGTATACTATTAATGATACAGATCCGTGTTTCTTGTATACCATTGCTGCCAATGTTAACCAACTTTGTTCTGTTACAAAATGATTTTTAATCTCTGGCATCATAGCAAACATTGCTTGCTTTTTAACTTCTAGTGGTAGTGGATCTTTTGGTCCCACAGTACTTGGGTTAGTACTTACATACCATTCGTCATTTTGACTCGCCAGTTCCCAAGCAGCAACGTGCCCTTTATGTGGCGGATTAAACCTGCCAAATATAATACCAACAGTGTTTTCTTTACCTTCAAATAGATTATATATTCTCATTATGGTGTCCACCTTTTTCTTGGTACTAGTTTAACATTGCCGAATTGTTTTCTATCGTCGGCATAACGTACACGGCCTTCACCGTTGGTATCCCAAATATCACCTTGCTCGCCTTCCACTTGGTCAATAATATCGTCTTTCATTCGTTGAATCATTTTGATTAGTGTAAAGATTGCTGGTAATGCTTTTGTATTGTCATTTAGTTCTTTAATTCGTTGTTGTTTCGGCAAACTAACTTTACTTGTTTCTAGCCACTTCCAAAACTCTGCATCACTCAGATGGTCCAAACGTTTTGCTTTTGCTGTTTGGTTTACGAATCTGTACAGTATTTCTTTTAAATCTCCTAGACCTTTCATACTTTCTAGGAACTTATCAATGTTATTAGCATGAGACTTTAGGAATGTTTCTACTTTGTCAATTGCGGTAGTCTGTACTTTAACAGGTTTGCTGTTGTATATAGGTCCTTGCACGATAAGTTTACTTGTTTTGTTGAATTCACTAAAGTCAGATAGTGGTTGTTGTTCATGGTCAGGCATACCAAACTCTGGGAAGAAAGCATGTGCCACAACCATAACCTCTGATTGTGCTATTCTTCTACCTAGTTCACTGTCTTGTCTTACATGATAGCAAGTTTGTGATTTAGGGTTGGGACAGAATGTATATATCCCATCTTTTAGTTCTGGTCTAGTCAAGAACAGCGCATCCGCATATACATAACCAACAAAGTCTTTTGGTGTTGCGGCATCAAATAGTGGATATAGATTAGCAAATTGTTTAGCAAATGCTCCACGTTCTGCTTTCTCTTCTGGCGTCTTAGGGTTACCAGATTGATTTGCGATAAAATCTTCTATGTCTGCTGGATTACTGTGTTTAGCACCTCGTGCCCAACCATTGTGTCCTGCCAATACAAGAGGCCCGCCTGCTTGTTCACGACCCCAATATACTTGAGGTGAACCATCCCATTTCATACGAATAGACTTTGCACCTTCTTCTGTAGCAATGTCTCTTAGGTGATCCAATGCTTCAATCGTTCCTTGACTACCGTGAAAAAATACAAGGTCTTCGAGGTGATTGAATGCTCTGCCTAGTTGCTTTGCTTCGAATAGTACACTCTCTGTTATAATTTCTGCTATTTTCATTTACAAAATCAAATCCTAGTTAAAGTTTGTCTTTATTGTATTTATCTTTTAGGTGAGAAATGTCTATCCGAGAAAAAAGCGGGACAATCCCGCTTTTGCTTATTTCCTAAACTTGTTTATTTCGTCTCGCCAGCGTCTACCGTATGGACTTGTTCGTCTATCAGGCATCATAGATATTCGTTTTCTACGGTCGTTGGGATGTCGTCTGTCAACATCGTGGTGTCTAATTCTTCTAGATTCAGTATTTTTATCGTCATAGTGTTTTGACTTTATAAACCAATTTTCAGCCTCTTCAAGTGTATCGAATGGAGGACTTAAATGGTTGAGATTATTATCTTGCCATATGTAAACTAGTTTTTCGCCGTCGTGTTTTTGTATTAGTTTATGCATAGTATTTCACTCTTTATTATTCTAATAATAGCATCCTAAAGGTTATCAGTCAACTATTATTCTGTTCCATTTTTTGACATTGCCTGCACAGGATCAAAGTCGTACATTTCGTATTCTGTTTTTTCTGTATCCACATTGGAACCTTTAACTTGTTGTTCCTGAACTTGTTGTGGTACTCCTTGCTCCCCTTTTTTGCGAGCCTGTTCCATTTGTTTACGATTGTTCTTTGTGTTTGGAATGCTGTATGCTCTTGGAGAAATATTGTTGTCATCATTTTTTTCATAGACCCAAACATGCATCCACTCTTTGTCCATACTACCAACATGATGTATGTATAAACTACCATCAGGTATTTTACCCACAACTGGGTAACCTAACAATCGGTCAAATGTAAAAAATACCGTTAGGTTTGCCAGTATAGTTACTGGTATAATAACCATTAGTAATTTTGGATTCTTTCGATTTGTTATGGCAATCCATAACAGTAATAGACTTAGAAATCCTAGTGATATTAGTATGGGTGTTAGTTCTAGTAAATTCATGTCGTCCTCTAATTCTCAGATGCGCGTTCAACCCCACCGCCTTTGGTATTGCGGTAGATGAAAGGATTGTCGTAAGTATCCAAAGATACTATGTCACCGTTATCATTTATTTCAAAGTTTGCTATAGTTAGTTCCTGTCCTTTTAGTCTGTATGGCAACGTGACTGAATATACTTCTTTGTATGAAGGATTCATTTTAATTATGTTCACTGTAAATTGTTTGGTATCCAACAACTTTTGGTCATTGGGAGAGTAATTAACTCTTTCTGATTTACCGCCTTTTTGTATAGATTCTAACAGCGTAAACGTGTTTTGATATACACCAACTGCTATAGTATACTTACCTGGTTGCAGTCCTCGCATAGTAACAACTTCACGGTTAAACCTTACATAATGTACAGTTCCATCATCTTCTTTGTATTTGTCATTAGACATGCCCAAATCATCACGTTCAAGATGTAATAGGCCTACTGATTTATCACGGAACGAAAGAACATTTCCTTGAGGTCCAAGAACCCATATATCTAAATCATCAGTTGAATCTTTATGCCATTCAAGAGTAAAAAGATATTCTGCTTTCTTAGGGGCATCATGTTTCTTGGTTGGCGGATTGATTAGTAAGAATGCAATAACAAATAGTGACGCCAGTCCAATAACAATAATAAACAGTACATCTTTTATACTGGTATCGTTTATTTTAGGTGTCAGTTTTTTCGGTTGCATCGTAACGACCTTCTAAGTTTATAACCTGTAGTTTTAACACTTCACTCGTAATCATACCTAACAGTGTAGTGTACAATGCTGTACTTATGCCTGCGGCCATTGCTATCAGTGCGTCTTTGACAGAATCTTGGTCGCTCGGGTCCATCGTACTGAAACTACCACCAAACATATAGATGAAACCGATAACTGTCCCTATTAGACCTAATATAGGTAGTAGTTCATATACGTAATTTCCTACCCACAATCCAGTTTGATAGTCTTGGTCATGTTGCTTGTTGTACGCGGCTTTGCCCATATACATACTTGTTATTACAAAAAGACCTACAATTACAAAACTGAGTCTTGTTATATCGCTGTCTAATAGTTCTTGGGTCATACCCAGAAAGTGAGAGGTTACTATAGTTGCTATAGATAAGCAAAATATTAACCACCATTTTAAAAATATTGTCATACCATCTCCCGACTTAAGTTTCTATTGGTATTAATTTTGCATTGACACCAATGAGTTTACGTTTCTCTTTTGCAAGTTTATATATTTTTTGCAATTCATACCATCTAGTCACAAAACTTGACGCAACTCTATAGTTTTGTTTCACATCAATGTTTTTTCTAATTTGTTCTATAATGAAATCAGACTGTTCTTTTAGTTCGCCTATCAATAAGTTTATACTTTCTATGTCATTTGAATTTTTTAGTTGTAATTTCAATTGACTGGCAATAGATATATCAGTAGTTGGGTTAGTGTCATTAAAATCATCGAACCCTTTCAACTTCAAAATGTATTTGGCTCTTGATATGGGATTTAGTAGTGTTTCAAATCCTGTTTTCGCAAACGATAGTTTGTTGTTTTTAATAACATCGCCTTCTTTTGAAAGTATGCCACATATACGTTTATAGTGGGAAGTTAGACTTCGTACACTGATTGAAAATTTTTGTTCTATGCCGAAAAATTTGTAATACTCACTTGAATCAATGTCGTATACTCTTTTTGTTCCAGACATAATATGGTCGCCTTTATAAGTTTTTCAATCGTTCGGATAACTCGTGATAAGGTCTTAGTCTAGGATCTGTTTTCAATTCTTCATTAAATACCAATCCATATCTCCATCCGCCGTTCACTTGTTTTTGAACCCAACGATTGTGGTTCATTGCAGTAATATCTTGTTCGTCTTCCCCGCATGGCAAATCGTATGCTTCGCTAGTTGTAATTTCCATGATGTAATCAAATTGAGTCCATTCATTAATTAACTCTAAGATAACTTCTGCTTCGTCTGAGGTTACATTACGATCCATTTTAAAATCATATGCATGTCCGTCGGTATTAACACGATGTAGTACAACTGCACCTTCGATAAGTGGGCTGAATATATTAGGTATTGTTTTACGCAATACTGTAATTAGACCTCGGATAGCATGTTTATCCAATTCTTCATCCATTCTTAATCGTAGATAATGTCTGAACTTATTTTTGTTCATTACTTGTTGTTTCCTATATAAGTGTTATCCCGGCGAGTTTTTGTTACCACCAAACGACCCTGTATACTGAGTGTATTTTGGTTCACTTTGGTTCGGTACGTTATAGGATTGTTGTGCATCCACCTTAAACCCATTACCGCTATTAACATATAAGCCAAACCATGCCGCACCTGAACCTACTATAACAGAAACAAAACCTGCTTGTTCCATTGTTGGGGCGGGCAAATTCATAAACCATACAGATACTTTCCATAGCAAATAAATGTACATGCTAATAAATATTCTCGGAAAAATTCTCCATCTGCTAAAATATTCCGGTGCTCTTTCCCACATATAAGTCATACGTATTCCCTCATTATACTATATCTATTTATCTTTGTAAAGAAAAAAGAGGCAAAAAAAGAGACCCGAAGGTCTCTTTTAGTCGATATTATCTATCTAATAAAATTAGACAGCAACGTACTCAACAGTTACGATTGCAGCACCTGCAGTAGCAGAACCAGTCGCTAGAGCGATAGCACCACCAGCAGTCATTGCAGTTTGGTAATCTTGTTCGATTACGTAAGTACCTACAGTTGCTTCGTCAATGTCAGACGAAGTTGCTAGAGTTTGACCACCACCAGTAACAGTTAGACCAGTACCGTCAAACGCAGTAGTAACGGTAACAGTTACTTTAGAAGCGTAGTAAGTACGACCAGAAACGTTAGCAATAGTACCGATAGAACCGCCTGCATTTGTTAGAGCCGCACGTTCAACGTATACATCTTTGTCAGCGTCGGTGCCGATTTCGAAGTAGTTAGTACCGTCAGTGGTTACTTCCCACTTGTCAGAAGTTTCGTTCCAACGTAGAGCAACGTTTGTTTCAGTACCACGTTCAATTTCAATACCACCGTTCTGAGATGGAGTACCTGCTTCATTACTGTTTAGAGTAATGATGTTGTCTGCTAGGTTGATAGTTTCAGTGTTAACTGTAGTAGTTGTACCAGAAACTGTTAGGTTACCTTGAACAACAACGTCACCAGAAGCAGTAACAGTAGCCGCAGTTACGTCATCAGTGAATAGAGTACCGTTAACTGAAACGTTAGCGAAAGTAACATCAGAAGTTGTAGAAACGTCTTGACCGATGTTGATTTCGAATACACCGTCGTTAGGTGAATCATCAGTTAGAGTTACACCAACACCACCGACCATCGCACCACCGATATCAGTAGCAGATAAGTCTAGGTTGAATACACCAGTAGTAGCATTGTAAGTTAGTGAACCGATAGAACCACCAGCATCAGCAGTAACGTTAGTAGCACTTAGTAGGTTACGAACTTCAGCATCAGTTACACCGTCGTAAGTGAATACGCCAGTAGTAGAGTTGAATGCTAGTGAAGATAGTGAACCTTCGCTGTTTGTTACAGATAGACCACCAAACACATCCGCAGTAGATAGGAATGGGTAGTAAGTAGTACCATCGTTAGTGAATTCCCACTGGTTGTCAGTTTCGTTGTAACGAATGTCAACGTTTGGATCATCACCACGTTCTACCATGATGATAGCATCATCAGTAGCCGCACCAGTCGCATCAGCGTTTAGTACTAGGTTTGCTAGAGCAGAAACGTTACCAGTTACAACTAGTTCACCGTTTAGGAATAGGTCATCAGAGTTAACCCATGCACCAGCGTTAGCGTTAGCAGTAGCATCCCAAGTTAGAACTTGGTTGTCAGCAACAGCAGTGATTTCTGTATCTAGTAGTTCTGCTAGAGTATCTTTACCTTCGATAGCAGTATCTAGTGCAACAAGAGCAGCCTCTAGAGAAACAGCGCCGTCCATAGAAGTACCTGCTAGACCTGCAGCCGACCATGCACCTGTAGCATCGATGATGCTGCCAGCAGATGTAGAAACTGCATTTTGGTATGCTTGTAGGTCAGAGTCAAGAGCAAGTAGTGCTTCTGTAACGTTAGTAGCACTAGTCATAGAGTTACTATTCAATAGGTCAGTAGTAACGAAGTTACCGTTTGCATCGATCATAGAACCCATTGAAGTTTCAATGTTGCTTACGTTAGTATCAATACCAGCAGCCGCTGAATCTAGAGTACCTAGAGCAGTTAGAATGTCAGTGTCAGTACCAGATAGGTAAGTGTCACCAGAGAATACTGTGGCAGCATTGTAAGTTTCTACGCGACCGTTAGCATCAGTTGTTAGACCAACTGAAGCAGTGATTGCAGCGATATCAGATTCGATATCAGCAATTGAACCAGCACCTGAAATTGCTGAGATAGCGTCATCTACATAAAATTTTGTCGCGGCGTCTGTGTTAGCAAACGGCTCAGCAACTTGTAGTTTCATTAGCGAAGAACCGTCAGCGGTAATACGGAAACGACCCGTGTCACCTGTGTCGCCTGCTTCTTGGTTTGCGTTGTATACTACGCGACCATTGCCCTTACCAAATTGTACGTCCGATGAAACGCCTGAAATACCGAAATTTTTAATTGAAGCCATTATTAAATCTCCTTAAATATTATTAATTAATGGATGTTAAAAAATTTTTCCTGGAATTGTACATCAGGGTGAAAATTAAAACAGAGTTAATTCCCTCAAAAACTCTGTTATATCTATTTATACACGAAATCAAAATAGTTATCTAATACGTTAATTATACGTAAGAAATTGTTACTTTAATTTCGCCAGCGGTAGCGCCATAATGGGATAGTGTCGAAAATAATTCAAGTTCCGTCGCCCCAGCATAGTGGAAGTCGGGAGTGACCGCATAAGATCCTTGAAGTTCTAAGTCGAACCATTCATCATTGGCTAATATATCAAATTGCGCCGCTGTGCCGCAATTAAATTCTGGAGTAGAAGTGCCACCGGTTAATGGTTCTATAACCTCAACCAGAACACTCACTACACGAGAATTATCGCTGATACGACCCATTAAGACCGTATCTAAATCGTTACCTGTATTTAGTGGCATTGTAAATGTATGTGACAGAGAGTTGGCATCAGTTGCCGCACTATCCTGAGTCGCAATAACAACCCAATTAGTACCATCCCATAGATACATGCCCCATTCGCCTTCGCCTGCATCAATAACATATGCTTGGTCACCAACGAGTAGATTATCAAGTGCGTCACGAGCAGGTATATTAGCGACTACTACGATGTGAGTAGTACGAATGCCTTGCTCAACATTTAGTCCAATAGGGTAATGCCCGTTGTGTCCTGATACAATACCAAAGTCTTCTAATGATGTACCGGAAATATTACGTAGCAAAATTTCACCACCATTTGAACGAGTCAATAATAAGTTTTCGCTAGTTGTTGCCGCATATGATAAACCTACAGAAGCGATAGAACCTGAACCTGCGAATGGATTGTTGTTTGTATCGTTTGTTACATTGGCAATCGTTAGAGCAGACCCGGTGCGTTCATAGATGTACAGTTTGTTGTCTATTGCTTTCGCATCAATGTTAGGAATATTTGCGTTATTAATGTCATACGCCATGTCTTCCGCAATTGCTACTGGCTGATTATATGTTGATTGACCAGCAGATGTTGTTGTAAAGTTAACAACTGTGCCGTTGAATGAGGCAGAAAACGGTGCATAACCGCCTACTAGACCATATGCTGATGTGTAGGATACATTATCAGAAAAAGCAGTTGTTGGCGATGGTATAACACTAGCAATTACACCATGTGAACTTTCTAACAAATTAATATCGTTTGCTGCCGTTGCTAGAGTTGTGCCACTCATGGTTACTTGTACATCGTTTATTTCAATAACGTTGCCGGCAGATGTTGTAGCATTTTCTACTTCACCCAATACAGTAGATGGGATTGCGGCACGAATGTTTAGAAATATAGGAGCGCCGCTATTGTTGACAGTAAGGTCTCCGCTACCATCTGATGATGCATATATAAAGTCACCTGCGTTTCCTGGCAATGTTGGTACAAAATCAATCAAACCATTTAGAGGTCTAAGCATGAATTTATTTGGTCCTGGACCTGCGTGTGATACGGTACCAATAAGTTTGTCTAAGTTAGAACTGTCCGATAGTTCAAATACACCATCATCTGAAATAGCAATAACATCGCCTTCTTGAAACCCGTGGTTTTCTTTATCTAGTACAAAGTGTGAACGTAGGTTTAGATATTTAAAACGTGAGTTTACGTTAGGATAGAAGTCTTCTGATACCACGCCAATAGGCAGTGGATCAATCATTGGTTCACCAAACTCATTCAACTGGAATATTACAACTTGTCCTGGAACAGTGAATATACCTACACCTGATGGGTTACGGAAAGTGTTGTAACGTAATACGTCTTCTACAATACAACGAACTTGTGTATCAGTTTTTTCTAAAATGCTAACAATTTGAACGGCTTTACCGTCAGTCGAACCTGCGATATAATCGCCTACAATTACGTCAAGTCCATTGAATCTATAAGGTGTTCTAGTCAAGTGAGAACCATGTTCTACCGGTACTAGTGTTACAGTAATTTCCCAGCGGTATGGTTGGGGGTTATCACCGCCTTCCCACCATTTGTCACCAAGATTATCGTCATGCTCCCAGTAATCAGTTGCTACCAGTGTATTAACAGTTGCTGGCATAACCTTTGCTGGGACGTTTAGATCCTGTGAACTTGTTTTTAATGTAGACATATTATAATCCTTATCCTACCATTGTTAGCATGACCCAAGCGTGTGTTGTACTACCGAATGTACGAGACGCGCCGGTGTTTGCTTCTGTTAGTGTTAGTGTAAACTTCGCATTGCCTAGGTTACCAAACGAGTCGCCATTAGTTCCGCCTGACAATTTACGCGTAGTCATATCTTTAGTTACTGGAGTAACAACATATTCATTTGTTGCCTTAACGTAACCGTAAATCATAGTGCCTGCTGGTGGGAAATTGTAACCGTTGAATTCAATTTCAACTAGTCCGCCGGCACTACTCGCAACTGTTGTGCCCGAAATCCCAGTAGACGCATCAGAAATGCTTGAAACTGTGCCGTCAGTTGCGTAGTTGATTTTGAACGTTTCTACCATCGCAGAACCGCCGCCGGTACCTACTGGTTTGTTAATCAAATCATTATAATCGCCGCTGTATGCAACATTTGCTAATGTACCTGTGCTACCACCTGATAGACCAGCAACAGTATCATTCAATGCTTTGATTTCAGCATCAAGTTTCTTATCCGCATCTTTCAGTGAAGTGGCACTTTGTAAGTAATTAGTTGTGAAGTCAGCAACATATGAGCCCGAAGCATCTAATCCTGCACCAACTTCAATACGGTCTATTTCATCCTGCAAGTCACTTGAGATAGAAGTAATATTATTCAAGAAAGCAGGATCGTTACCAATTGCTTCAGAAAGTTCTTGTAGTGTATCTAGTGTTGCCGGAGCAAGACCTACAACATCAGAAATTGCGTTATCAACATAACTTGTTGTTGCCCAATCACCTGCTACCATAGTTGATAGGTCAACAGAGTTGCCTTCAGATAGTTCTAAGATTGTGCCGTTTAGAGTTAGTGTTTGACCTTGACCCGCCTCCCAACGTGTACCATCATAACGTAAGAAATCACCTACGTTTCCTGTAATAGTTAGGTTATCTGCTAGTGTCGCAGTACCTTGGAATGTTTCTGCATAGATATCGTTATAACGGTATTGTGGAGTACCAATATCATATGCTTTGTCAACATCAGGGTGTGAATTACTAGTTAGACTTACGAATTCATTTGTTAATGAGCCGGCAGTAAGATACCCTGATAGGTCAGGAGTATTAGCCAAGTCGTTGTAGTCGCCGCTGAATGTAGAACCGGTATTACCAGAAACAGTAGGCACATTGCCTGCTACCCAACGATTACCATCGTATACTAACACACTACCTGTAGGGCCTGTGATAGTTAGGTTGTCTGCTAATGTCGCAGTACCTTGGAATGTTTCTGCATAGATATCATTGTATCTACGTAGAGGAGAACCAATGTCGTATAATCTATCTTGTTCAGGTAGAGAAGATGCATCGGTTCTAATAAATGAACCTTGTGCTTCGGCTATAGACATAACGCCTAACGTATTACGAGCCGCATTCATATCTGTCAAATCAGAAAGGTTATTGCTTATTTCTAAGAATGTACCTTGACCAAATTGACTATCGATATTTACGGTGATAGTCTGACCGTTATCTGTGATATTGACACCGGTACCGCCTGCGATACTTTTGAATTCTAGTTGATTACTAGTATTAACTTGAGCAAAAACAGGGGCGCCGCTACCTAAGTTAGTACCAGTTTGAAGATGATCCACTATGGCGGATTCGATTACCAGTGAGTCGCCATTATCTGTTATAGTAATACCTGGACCTTCAACTAGTGATTTTAGTGAAAGTGTACTACCAACGACACCTGCTGATATTCCCGCACCTGCGCCTGTATTTGTTATAGTTGTTATTGTGGCAACATTTGCGTTTGCCGTTGTCCCGTCAGTGTACGCATTTACAAATGCGTTTTCACTAACATCAAATGCTAGTACCTGACCTTCTTCTAATGTTCCTACTAGTTTGAAAGCCGGGTCAAATGGTTGTGCGTTAATACTCATATATTTTGCCCCTTAATAATTCATATAAATCTTTTCAACGTACCCTGCTTCCGCTACATCAGTGATACCAAAAGAGTCGCGGTCTAACACGGCTCTTAAATATACTAGATTGGCTGTAAAAGTAAAACCTTCTACACCGGTAAACTCAGTGTAGTCACGGTATGGAATACCGCTTAACAAAATGTTAAACCAATCTTCTTCGGTCGGATGCTTCGCTAATGTCCCTTGAATACGAATGCGACCGGTTAAGTTTTCACCATAGATAGCAACAGTATGTATTCCATCTGTGTATCCATAGTAACTATCTCCAGGGACTGGATCTCCGATTAAGTTCAATTTTGTCCCACTATTTCCCATTAGGACCGTAGTTTTACGTGCCATTTAATTCATTCCTCGTTTGATATTGTTTCAACTTCAATCACTGCGCCGTCACCTATCAATTCGGAAACAACTTGCTCTATTGTAGAAATGATTTCATCCGTGATAACACCATCGTTATCCGCACTATCTTTGTGTATAGTTGAAACTTTAATCAACAATAGTTCTTCTTTGATTTTAGCCATGATTATATCCTCGCTTTTATCTGTTACATACTTATTTATCAAATAGGAATGATATGCGAGATTTACACTAGGTCTGAAAATAGAACAGCATTTTGAATGCGCTTAACATCGTCTCCTACCATAAGTAGTGCGTACATAAGTGCAGATTCGTCCAAACAATATATACAATGTTCTCGGTATCTCCACCAAAACATGTGAGTAAAATCTAAAGCATCCCTCATAGGTTTATTTAGTTTGATATCAGTGTTTGATTCTAATGTTCTGGCTATTTTGCTAACATCCAGGTGTGAAACATTGTTGTTTATTGTTTCAAATGTTAGTTTGTGTTTGTACTTGTTGAAGTATAATGTTTTACGCAAATCGTCATTCTTATGTAATGATTCATGTATGGTTAGTACCCTATCATTTTCCGGTTCAGTACAATCTAAAATATATTTATGGTCTATTGATTGTAGGTATTGGTCGTAGTCTTCTTTCTTACGCAAATACAAAAAAGATGCTTTTGTATGGTGTACCAGTAATTGGTTTTCTTTGTCAGTGGCTGCCATTATTTGTAGTATATTGGCTAACTCTAATCTTGATTCCAATTCTTCCTGCGTTCTGGGATAAACTTCATGGATGTACGGTATACTATGATACATCCAATGCGACTTTATTATTTCCTTACCGTGGATGGCGTACTCCAACAAGCGATTAGCAAATCTCGCAAGTTTTATAAACCGTATTCTGTATGCGTACTTGCCAAAATACGGTGTATAAATTGTTGATTTACGTATTGTACTCAAACGTTAATTCTCCGTTTGTGACCCCTACGGCCACAGTGCCTCCATCTGCCAGTCTGCCAAACAGTATTTCTTTTGAAACAGGTTTCTTAATACTGTCGTGTATCACTCGTCCTAGAGGACGAGCACCCATATTCTTCTGATAACCTTTATCGCATAACCATGATTTTGCTTCATCAGTTAGTGAGATAGTTACATTTTTATCTTCCAGTAATGTATTTAGTTCATCCATCGATTTATCTACAATCATGGTGATGTGATCTTTACCAAGATTTTTAAACTGAACCACAGCATCAAGACGGTTACGGAATTCAGGACTAAAGAACTTTTCTACTGCCACAGTGCTCGCATCATCGTGGTCATTACTAAAACCAATGCCTTGTTTAGCCGCCTGTGCCGCACCCAAGTTTGAAGTCATAATAAGAATCACATTACTAAAGTCTGCGGCTTTGCCAGTGGAAGATGTAAGTTTACCATCGTCCATAACTTGTAGTAACAAGTTCATTACACTAGGGTGTGCTTTTTCAACTTCGTCAAGTAGTAGAATACAGTTTGGTGATTCCTCAATGTCATTGATTAATTTGCCGCTACCAGTGCCGCCTTCACCGTGACCAACATAACCTGGAGGAGCACCAATAAGTTTAGCACTTGAATGCGATTCCATGTACTCAGACATGTCGTATTTGCGCAACTTAACATTTAGGTTATCAGCAAGTTGGCGACATAGTTCTGTCTTACCTGTGCCAGTTGGCCCAACAAACAAGAATGACCCAATGGGTTTATTGCGTGGTCGCATACCTGCTTTGGCAATGAAGATTGCCTCTGTAAGTTGTTCTACTGCTTCATCCTGTCCAAACAGTTTGCCTTTGATGTTGCCTTCTAGTTTTTCATAGTTTGTATTTTGTTTCGCATCTATCATATCAATTGCGATACCCGCAATCTTAGAAACAGCCTTACGAACCTCATCTATTGTGATAGTAGTTGTTGTTTGGTGTAACTTCGCTTGTGCGCCCGCTACATCGATTACATCTAAAGCACGGTCCGGGTTGTACTTGTTGAAGATATAACGTTCAGCAAGGTCTACGGCAGCGTCAAGTGCTTCATCGGTATATTCAATTTCGTGGAAGTGTTCATAGTATTCTTTGATGCCACGAAGAATCAATTTCGTATCGGCGTTATTTGGCTGGTCAATGTTTAGACGTTGGAATCGGCGTTGAAGCGCACGATCCTTTTCGAAGTTTTCACGATACTCTTCGGATGTTGTTGCGCCAATACAGTGAAGTTTGCCACTCGCAAGTAGAGGTTTCAGCAAGTTAGCAATATCAATATTTGAACTTCCTGCATTGCCTGCACCCATAATCATATGAATTTCATCAATGAATAGAATAGCATTGTCTTTTTCTGACAACTGGTCAAACACAATTTTAGCACGTTCTTCAAATTCGCCTCGGAACTTAGTACCTGCGACCATTGCAGTAACATCAAGTGAGTACACAATCTTGTTTTCAAGTGTATGCGGTACATTGCCTTCAACAATCATTAGTGCAAGACCTTCGGCGATAGCAGTTTTACCTACGCCTGGTTCACCAACAATGATAATGTTGTTTTTCTTACGGCGAGCCAATACTTCTGCTACTTCTGTGAGTTCTTCTTGTCTGCCAATGATGGGGTCAATAGCACCCTCGGCGGCTGCTTTATTTAGATTTGTGCAAAAGTCTTCAAAACGAACAGGCTGTTGTCCTTGCTGACCTTGCTGACCATGTGCGCCCATCTGCTGTTGATGTTCTTGTGTAATAATTTCAATTGCTTTATCTCGTGTAGCACCATTTTTAGTTAGAATGAAATGAGCATACGAATCTTTTTCACTTAGAAGCGATACTAGAATGTCACGAGTATACAACATTTGCTTGCCATTAAAGATTGCTTGTGTTACAGCACGATTGAATACTCGGTCCATAGCAAGTGTTTTCTTTGGCGGAGAATCCGGTGCTGTAGGGATATCAGTGCGTTGTTCAAGGTACTGTTCCAAATCGTTATACACGGCGTCAGAATCAACACCCAGCACACCTAAAAATGAACATACGTCATCATCGTCCATCAAAGCATAAAGCAAATGCTCCAATGTAACATATTCATGTGATAGTGACTGCGCTTTATCGATTGCACGGTCTATTGTTTCATTTACTCTATCTTGATTATTGCTCATATCTGTCCTTTATTTTAACTGATAAATCTATATTTTCAATTATGTTGTGTACTTTGATTGTGTCGCCGACTCGTGTAGTGTATGGTATCACAATTTCAAACTCTATATCTTTATATGATAGCACAACTTTTTCTCCTAGTAAAGACACAAGTTCTTTTGGAGTGGAAATAATTTCCATATTTATAATGCCTTGTTTCTCTGGCAACGTCTTTAATGTGTTGTACGCCTCATGCACTCGCATAAACTTCTCCGGATCACCGCCTTTATCTGGATGTAACGCGGACGCTAACTTCCTATACGCATGAGTTATTTCGTTCATTGTGGCAAATTTAGAAACTCCTAATATGCTATGGGGGTCACTCTTGCGTTTCATAGTACTGTTTGTATGCCGCTATGATTGCCTTTTGCTGTTGAATAAGTTTTATGATATCACCCATATTCAATGCAAGGTTTTCATAATCACCATCAGTTAATGCAAATAATGCGATATCTACATTCTGTGCTTTAAGGTCATCAAAAATTTGTTGGACATTATCTTCGGTTACTACAATCCACTGTATGGGTCTAGAGTTAAATTCCTCAATGTCGGGAACAACAAGTTGGGGACGTTCTATTGGGGCAGTATCAACATTAATTATGCGGTCAAATATACTACATCCCGCCAGTAGCATTGTCGCTAGGACAACGAATAATAGCCTTATCACCTTCATTACCTCCGTTTTGGCTTAGTGAAGATATACAACTAAACACTTCATCTGTGCCTATATTTATTGCTTCTTCAACGCCTATGGGATCCTCGATGGCATTTTTACCAATGTCCCGTTTGCTGCCGTCACTATTTTCGGATAGTGCGACTTGTATATCAGAAACAGCCTGACGAGATTTTTCAAACTCGTTGTTTAGATACGTTAGCGTATCTTGCATCAATCTTATATCTCGTTTTAGTGCGTCTGTCGTTTGTTTTTGTTGTTCTAGTGCTGATTCAAGCGTAGCAGTTTGAACTGCATACGCCTTTAGTTCTGCTTGTGTGTTTTTGTAATAGAAGTAAGCAACCAATGCGAATGTGCCAAATACTGCGGCCATTACCATGTACACTTTGTACTTACCTATTAGTGCTGTAAACATTATTTGTACCTAAATACTATTCTGCCTCGAGACAAATCATACGGAGTCATTTCTACTTTTACCTTGTCACTCATTATGACTTTAATATTGTTTGTTCTCATTTTACCCGACAATGTTGCCAAGATTTCGTGGTCGTTATCTTCCAGTTTTACTGTGAATCTTCCGCCTGCCATTACATCAGTTACGATGCCTTCAAATTCTAACGGTTGCTCTTTAGCCATGCGTTAATATCTTTCTCCTTTAATGTTATTTCTTTACCTGAATAGAACTGTAATGTCCATTCTTCGAGGTTTGTCAACCTAGACGCATCACATATAATTTCAAATGTTTTAGTCATTGCGTCTGTGTCGTTGTCAACTTCAACAAACACCATGTAATAACCTTCGTCATCAGGGTTTGGTGAAACTTCTGTGTCTAGTGCTCCTGAGGTTCCACGCTCAATAAACACTGCCAAATCATTTGCTGGCGCTTCGTCTACAACATAGAAACCTATAACCATCACTTCGTTATTTGTGCCAGTTTTAGGTTCATATTCGCCTATGCTTACAACATTTTTAACAAGTGACTGTAGGTCACCCTCTGCTACTCCTTCGTAAATCTTTCTTTTCATGTCAGTTACCCTTGTTGTTGCTGTTGCGCCACGTTAGTGTCATCATCCAAGCCTCTATCGTATGCTTGGTTTAGTTCTTCAGTATCAACCTCATCATCGCCTAGTGATACTTTACCATCAGCAAATTCATCTACGAACTTGCGAGGCATCCAAATGTCTATCAACCATATCTTATGTTCTTTCAAGATTGGTTTGCCTTCTTCGTCTAAATCTTCTGGTGATTTAGGGTCAACTGGCACTTTAAGTTTGCCTTTGTTAAACTCCACTTCACAACCTAATTCAGTCAAACGTCTTGCTCCAACTGGTTCAGGCATTTTGGTGTATGGGTACATTAGTTTAACATACAGCCAGTGTCGTGATAGATTTGGTCCATCAACAACCTCACCCAGTTTCCAATGTTTGTAAACGTATAATCCCTGCTTATCTAATACATGCTCAAACTCAAGTAGCATATCCAACAATGTTGTATTCTTGTCAATGCGTCTTAGATTATCTAGGATCTCATTGTTTTCTATTGTAGACATTCTGTAAATTCTCCGTTAATAGTCTTATGAATGTATTTATCTTTTGAACACAATATGCTGGTACTTTACATTATACTACAAATTTTAGGGGTACGCAATAGAAATATAATTTTTATTACTATTGACAACACCGTTAATAACATAGTAATATAAGAGATATACTTAATTTTCAGACATAATATGAATTCCGAAGATAAGTATATATATGAGAGCATGAGGTTCTCATTTCTGAAATCCCCCATTTGGAGGAACGAAAATGGCGCGTAAAAAACGCATTGAGAAACAACCCCAACGAGTAGATAGCACTCGTAATCACGAAGTCTATCAAGGAAATGTGGTACCAATCCACAAAAAACGCATTCCAACAATCTTACCCAGAAACATAGCGCAAGAAGATTATCTATATGATCTTGCAGACCCAGGTCGCAATATAGTATTTGCTATTGGACCTGCGGGTACCGGTAAAACCTTGCTATGTACACAAATGGGTATAAAACAGTTAATGAATAAGGAGGTGAGTAAAATCATTATCACTCGTCCTGCTGTATCAGTGGACGAAGAACATGGATTTTTACCGGGAGACTTAAATGAAAAAATGGCACCATGGGTAATACCTATCATGGATGTATTCCAAGAGTATTACACGATGGAGCAAATTGAGGATATGCTATACAATAAAGTTATTGAAATAGCACCGTTAGCATATATGCGCGGACGAACATTCCATAATTGCTGGATCATCGCTGATGAAATGCAAAACGCAACCAAACAGCAAATGAAAATGTTACTGACTCGTATAGGCAACGGTACTAAGATGGTAGTCACAGGAGACCTAAAGCAACACGATAGAGGATTTTCAGAAAATGGTCTCTCCGACTTTATGAAGTTAGTAGAAGCCTATGAAACAGCAGATTTAAAACACATTACTACAAGTCGTTTTGAACTGATGGACGTTGAAAGGCATCCGGCCGTCATTGAAATATTACAAATTTACGGAGACGAAGAATAAAAGAAAAGGGACTGAAAAGTCCCTTTTTTCTGGTTTTCGCCATACTCCTTATTAAATATATACGGTATCTATTTACATGTAAGAAGCCGCATAACGAAGTAGTTGCTTTAGTTCTTTGGAATGCTTCCCAAATACGCCACTGTAGCGTTTGTACACCGATAGTTCATCCATGTACTTAGCAGGATTACGAAGTGCGTCTTCAGGGTCTTCTGTGCGCTTTATCTGTCCTGCTAAGTCATTACCATACGCCATCAACTCATGTGGATCAGCAAGATAGTGTCGTGTCCAATCACTTTCATCACCGCCAGCACGGATCTTATCCATACCTTTTTGATGACCAGACTTAAGTTGTGGGAACTTTTCTTTTGGAATTCGCTTGTATTGCCCCAAATGAATGGTCTCATGTTTAATCATATCTATGACTAAATCTTTGAATGTTTTAGGTCCCCATTTTCCTTCAAGATTCTTAGCATGTAAAATGACTGTGACAAACTCGCCTTCACGGTCATTATAATCCGCCATAGCAGACGCCCATTCAGTGGGATCTTGTCTTGGCTCATGATTAACGTGGAATTCAATTGGTAAATCATCGTCAATGTTATGATTGATAATGTCTGCTAGTTCTTCTATGTCATCAACATCACCATTACTATCTAAATAATGTTGATATTCAGCATTGGATTCATCAATATATCCAGACAGAATTTGTAAAAATTCTTCATCGTGTGGGACTTTGGCTTCAAGTAGTTCTATATATTTCATAATACTATTTATAAAAATGCCCACTACTAGTGGGCTATGTGATAAAGTTAACAAAGAGATTTTTTATTATTCAGCGAGAATCAAGTCAGTAATGGCATTTTCAAACTTGTCTTCACAGTCATTATGTACACCACGCATAAATAAAAGTGTAGTCCACGATACACCAATATCTGACTACTCTAACAGTTTAAGAGGAACTATCAGCATGAGTATTTATACTAACACCTCCACGCATGGATGTCAATATTATGTTTATGCGTATCTAAGAAAAGACGGAACTCCATATTACATAGGAAAAGGTAAAGATGATCGAGCATGGGTTAAACACGGTAGAGTTAATCTACCACCAGATCATAATCGCATAATCATACTAGAATCATGGCTAACAGAACTTGGAGCATATGCAATTGAAAGAAGACTCATAAAACTTCACGGTAGAAAAAATATAGATGATGGTGGTATTTTGCTGAATATAACAGAAGGAGGAACGGGAGGGGACACCTCGCATAGTCCTAACTATATCAAAGCGATGAAAGAGTTAGACCGATCAGGAGAAAAAAATGGCATGTATGGAAGAAGTGCTGTAACAGATAATAATCTAAAATGGTACACAGATGGAGATAATACCATTTATGTTCCAGAAGGAGAGAATCCACCAGAATACTACACAGGAAGAACAATAAAAACAAGAAAACCTCACAGCAAAGAAGGACGAGAGAACATTAGTAACTCACTAAAAGGCAAAATTCCTGCTAATAGATTGAACGTGAAATCACCAGACGGAAGAATGTTTGATTCTGTAAATGAAGCCGCCATATATAATAACATGACGGTATCCCAGTTTAGATATCGTTGTGTGCAAAAAGGTAATTGGATTATTATTCAGCGAGAATCAAGTCAGTAATTTCTTTCCAATCAGCACAACGAGCAATACGCGGGTCATCACATTCAGCATTGTGCTTGTGTTCAATCAGAATACTTCGCAGACCCATATCAGCACCAGTAACAGCATTTTCTGCTTTATCTTCTATAAAGATGATGTTACTATCTTTCCATGGGATCAATGCTTCGTCTTTGTCAGCGCCTGTGTCTAAACAGATAACTTCTACGAACACATTCTCACCAAACACCGCCTCAAGATTAATCTCACGGGCTTTCTTCGCCATTGGGTCGAGACTCATACTAGTGATAACGACAAACTGATAACCCGCTTCAACGAGCCGAGCAACACCGCTGCGAGCATCACGAAAAGCAGGCAAGTCAAGCATTCGCACACTCTCGTTAAACTCACGAATAAGTCTTTTGCTTTCTGCTTTCTCAATGTCGTATGCTTCGTTCATTTTGTAAAGTGATTTGTCGGCAGCAGTGTAACCTTTGTCTTCCATCCACTTGTGAAAAGCAAGTTCCCAATCAAGGAGAACACCGTCCACGTCACTCAAAATTATTTTATTCATTAAAACACCTTTCTCATTGACTATATGTATAGTGTATAACAAGGCGTCTTGGTTGTCAACAGTTTTTTTGAATTTTTTGCTGTATCCCACTCTAATAGTAGTTCTAACATAAATACATTTATGTTCATATTAAATAAGTATTATGATTGTTATTTTAGAATCATAGAAAACGCCAAGCATCGTATTATTGAAGATTACACAGAGAGGCATCATATCATACCAAGATCACTAGGAGGAGAGGACACCGATGATAACTTGGTGTCGTTAACTGCTAGAGAGCATTACATTTGTCATTTATTATTGCCTAAGTTCACGGAAGGGGAGCATCGTAGAAAGATGATTGCGGCTCATGTTCTTATGTCCGGAAGAAAACTGTATAACTCTAGATCATACGGAAAGTATAAGGACGAGTATCGACTGATTAACAGCGAAGATAGGAAAGGAAAGAAAAATGGAATGTACGGAGCCAAAAGAAAAGGTTCGGACAATCCATTCTATGGAAAGAAACATACCGAAGAAACAAAACAAAGAATATCCGAAGCAAATAAAGGGCATTCAAGAAACAAAGGTATCAAATTCACCGAAGAACATAAACGAAACATATCTGATGCTGCGAAGAAGAGGGACCCTAGCACACGATTTCATTCAGATGAAACAAAACAAAAAATGTCAGATATAGCGAAGAATAGTAATCCGGGATTTGGGGCATCTGCGGTGTGTCCTAAATGTGGCAAAGAAGGACAAAAGGCAAACATATCTAAGTGGCATGGTCTGAATGGAGAAAAGTGTAGATGGTAATCATCTACACTGTTTTATCGAAAACAAACTATATGTATATAATACAATAACTCGTTAGGTATGTCAACCGTTTTTTATGCTGCCCGCGAAGCGTAGTATTCTTCCATCTTGACACGAGCATCGCGGATGTCGTATTCAGCATCCCATACAGTGCGCTTACCGTAACGGTCATACATTACCCACAAACCATCAGTAGTGTAAACATATCCAAACTCTTCGCCTGAATCGCCTACACTGTCAATGAACTCTTCAATGCTTTTACTAGTACGAGCATCTACACCAGTCTCGCCGCGGTCACGACCATAGAATACACACTGACCTTCAGGGATACTATCACGGTCATCAAAATTACATTTGACGCCAACACGGTCGCCTACAATGCTAACATCGCCCAATTCAACAAGTTCTTTAATTTTGTCGTAGTCGCTGTAGTTTTCAACAACAGTGTAACCAACACCTGCTGGGTAGCCATCCCAGTGAGCGTAGATAGAACGAACTGAACCATTTGACATTTCGTAACCGATTCGTGAATTAGTGCTCATTTACATATCCTCTCTCATTAACTTACCCTTATAGTATACAGCCATTAGGATCAGTGTCAACCTTTTTTTACGATTTATTGTAGTAAAGGTCTTCAATCTCACGCTGTTTAGCATATGAAATCTGCTGATTCCAAAGATAGAATCCAACATTTAATTCATTCTCTTCAGCAAGCATTAAACGGTCCAATGCCTTTTTCCAATCGCATTTGTATTCACGCATAGTATTAGCAAGTTTTTTCTTGAATACAACCAATGCTTTGGCTTCTTGTTCTTCCTGAATTTTTGCGTTTTCTTCTAAGAGACGCATCATGTTGTCTAATGCAAACTCAAAGGTTGCCATGTCCAGGTTAACATAGAAATCCCATGTTTCACCACGTGGACGATAACCGTATACATCTTTGTGGAAATCAGAGAAGCACATTTCTTGCATTTCTTCAATACGAGCATGTGAACCGGCTGGAGTAGTGATTGCCATAGACATAATGTTTTCCTCTCAATTGGACTATACACATAGTATACAGCCTGGAGGACAAAAGTCAAGTAAATTCTATAACTTTTATGCCTGACTCCTCTAATGCGAGTCTACATATCTCACATGGTTCAGCAGGTCGAGGTTCACCATCCGAACCATAACGTTCTATATGAATACGGTATGCTTTATTTGTGTCTTCTAATTTGATTAGTGCTGCCATTTCGGCATGTAAGAATACAGCATCTTCTCTGCCAACCCGTTTAGCATAATGATACTGTATTGGATGCGTTTTTTGATATGAGTTTTTACCCACTGAAAGAACCCGACCTCGCTTGTCATATATGGTTGCTTTCAGTGAGTATTTGCGCCGACCACCTTTCATTAGTCACCTTGATGGTTGTTTATATCAACTTCTTCTTGGCTACCGCCTCTACGATATTCGTCAAAATATAACACTTGAACAGGTAATGGTCTGTCTTCTTTCCAACGGAACAGGTGAGAACGATAGATGCCCATCTTAACAAATGGACCAAACTTAGTCAACTTTTCTTGTGGGTACATATTTGGACCAACATGTTCCATCACAAACTGGTCATCAATCCACAACGTAAAGTTTCCGTTATTACGGTCTGACCATACAGCACGAACAGTAAAATCAATCCACTGGTTCTTAGGCAGTTCCCCTATTTTGTATTGGTGTGTAGTTTCTGATGGTTTAGTTAGAATGTCAATCAGAAAGTTATTACGATTCAACTGAAAATAAACTACTGGACCCCCTTCACCATCGTGCCACTGGAAGAAGATTTGTTTTGGGTAGATATATTCGTAGTTATTGGGGATAAACATACTCCACTCGTACCATACTTCTTGGTCGAGTAGTGGTAACCATCTTTCACGAATTTCACTACGTTCCCGGTCACGCGTACAATCGTCCCAACCTGATGCTGGGTTGTGAGGTTTTGCGGTAAAACAATCACCCGGACGGACTTCAAAACGTAATGCAGTATCTCCTTTACGGGTATTTTGAGATTGACGAATCCACGCCCATTGTGTTGCTTCCAAATCAATAGTGGCGAACCATGGGCCTCGGTGATCATCAAGTGGAAGACCACTTGGACTCCACATAAGATTGTCATGGTCAGCAAACGATACTGATACTGCGACTAAAAATGAAACAAAGGCTATAAATAATTTGTTCATGCTTCTACTACATCATCGTCAGGTATTACCAAACCTTCTCGTATACATTCTTCAATAAAACTTTGGTAATGTTCCGGGTACTGTTTTGCCACATAATGCATTATAGAATCAAACCCTTGTGTTTCTGCATTATTCTTTTCTACTCTTCGGTCGGTTACATTAACAATAGTTGTCGCTGATGACCATAACGATTTACGTACACGAGTAAGAAACATAATGGTTTCAAATCTATTCATGGATTCAGGTTGCGTTTCCCATCCTTTGATTGAAGTGTTAACTCCAGGTGCCGGTCTATACTCGTGTGAAATGGCAATATATGCTTTCATATGTTATTTAATCCTCAAAATTCCGTTATCTAATATAAGTTTTTGTCCTATGGTCATGTTAATACAAAACACTGCCCAATCTTCAGATTCAAAAAGTTGTGTTGGGTAAGAACATTCATCGGCAATTCTATTTAGCACTTCAGTGGAATATCCTCCGTTTTTGTACTCACAAACTATAATATACGTCCAATCGTTATTGTAGGTAATAATGTCACAGTAATAACTTAGCGTCTGTTTTAAATCATTTAACGAATTAAGTACTAAGTTAATATTTTTGTCAACCTCATACCCTTTACGAAATGGATTCGGCGGATCATTAGACTCTGCTATTGTTCCAATATGGTTCATCATTTTTGCTACGTACTCTGACATTTCAATGTCGGTATACAATTTTGTAGGCGCTTGTCTATCACTCATCCGGTTGTCCTGCAATGTATTGTAATTCTAATAGTGTAGCACTTAGATTAATCTCTGGGTCTGCAACAAGCGAATGATTTACAAGCCCATCACGAATAGTAATCAATGCTTTACCTTGTGTTCGTTTGTCTTCACCAAACCAATCAAGATTTTCATACAGTTTGCGGAATACTCCTTCATACTCTTCCGGTCGTGCTTTCGACACAATTAATTTTCGAGCCTCAGCAATTTTACCAATTTGAAAGTTGGCTACGTATTCAAGAATCCAATCACTTTCGCCGCCTTCACCAGAACTTGGTTGCTGTAATACACCATCTACAATATTCTGTTGTACCATATTTATACATTTACGAAGGTCTGGGTATGTACTTTTTACGTACACATCTAAATCATCAGGTAGGAACTCCATACCCTCTTCTAGAAGAATGGTAGCAATACGTACTGTAAATTCTGTTTGGTCAAGTTTTTCAATATGATAACCTTGACAACGTGAATGAATTGCTGGGATTACTTTGTTTGGATAGTTGCATGTTAAAATAAAACGACATGTTGAACTATACGTTTCCATCATGTTACGTAGAATTGCTTGTGCGTTGGGCGATAGATAATCAGCCTCATCAAGTAACACAAATTTGAAATCGCCAGAGAACGGCAGTGAACTTGCGAATCCATTAATCTTTGTACGCATTGTATCAACGTTATTTTCGTTTGATGCGTTGATTAACATTATGTCGCCATCGTCTACATCTAGTTCATTAAGTAGAACTTTAGCGAGTGTTGTTTTGCCGGTACCTGCCGCACCACTGAATAGAAGATGTGGTATTGCTCCGGAGTCTACCCATGTTTGTACTTGCTTTCGTTGTTTATCGTCACGAAATACATAATCTGTAATATTTTTAGGCCTGTACTTTTCAGTCCATAATTGTTTCATTCTTGAATAGTCCTCTTTGCGGTTATGTTTTTATTAGTATACACTATTTTCTTTATTGTAGTCAAGAAAAAAGAGAGGGACTTTCGTCCCTCTAGTGGTCTCTATGAGGCTTTTTTATTATTTGATATGTTTATGCGACCTGTTCAATTTCTCTACGTAGGGCTTTGAACAAGTCTTCCTGTGTATAATCCAATCCCATTTCTTGTAGTACATCGTCTGTCAAGCATGAGTAAATGAGAGATGCCTTAGTATGGGTGTTTGTATTTCTAATGTTATCTTTAAGTAGTGTTGTTTTACCAGCATGATTGCCTTTATGTAAAGGAACAATATATTCGTCACCATATTCTTTACTGCCTAGAATGTGATCACAATCAAATTCGCCACGTAACCATCTTGCGGTGTTAAAGGCTGCTTCAATATTTCCTTCGTCAATCAATCTTTGAATGGTCGGATAAAACTCGCTGTACAACCATTCTTTACTTTTATCTCCCCATACTATAACATTTGAACCTAACGCTTTTACCAACAATGGTGTTCGGTCCCACAGTTCATAGTATTTTTTGCGTTCACCCCATGATGTGGGTTTCGACACAGCAAAAACTTGTTCGTGTACCTCACATAATGATTTATACAGAGGCTGTCCAGTTTCTACATCAATTTTACCCTTTTCTTTACTAGGTTCTTGATTACAGCCTGGAAAACAGCATGATGGTCTTCCGTTGACGACCGAACGAATCTGACCAGCAGACTCGTACAGTCGTTTATTCGGCTGCTCAACAGTGTATTGTGTGTTAAGCAGTTCCATATTATGCTTCCTCTAGTTCTGCTAGTTGTGCTAGTTGTCGTTCAAGTTCAGCACGGCGTTTTGCGATTTCAGCATCTTTCTTAACTTTGTCAACGCCTTTAGGGTTAACAATTTTGGCAAGTTGTTCAATTGAACCAATTACTTTCTTACCATCTTTAAAGAAGTAAGATTTGCTCTTATCGCCCGTGTAGAAACTGAATTCTTCTAGTACATGAAAGTATGGATTGCCGTTAGCATCGGTTACTTGATAAGTACGAAGTTTATTCTTGTTAATACTTCCGCTAACACCAAATACTTTGTTCCAACTTTCTTCACCGTAACATGCATTGTGCAATTCAAGTATCACACGCGCCGCTATGTCATACTGTTTACCCTTAACGTATGTACATCCTTCAGGTAATTCCTTGTTCACATCAACCATACCGCTGATACCTTGGAATGCACCGTTCTTGTTGTAGAATTCAATGATTGAAGTGAACTCTTTTAGTACGTCAATCAGTGCCTCGTCATCCAAACTAAGTTCTGCTCCAGGAACATTGTAATCACTCACTACGTATTGGAACAAATTATTCCAAATCATAGGATCCATATCGTTGAACCCTGAAATTTCATTACGTAGTTTAGAAACAGCAGCCGACATACCTACACAAACATCTGCCCATCTAAAGTTCATTCCATTATTCATCATAACAGAAATCAACTTTTCGAAATCACCTGAAAAGCCGCCCGCGCAATCATTAACTGGACCTGTAGTCACGTTTACAGAAGTAAATATGTTCTTCAATGTATCGCCGATTGCCCGGTCGTATGAATTAGGTTCCATTTTAGTCATGTGAATGTTGTTAATGTGATTAGGGATAGATGCCTTATTGCCTCGGTTATTTTTCTGGAAGATTTCAATAACTCTACGCTCAACATTTTCAACTTCTTCACACAATTTAGGACAGTCGCCAATATGGTCAAGATATACTTCCACAAATACTGGGTTAAACGTCAATTGTTGAGTCACCCACTCTTCAGACTTGTCAAATGTTGCGTTTGGCTTTAGATTCATCTTTTCTAAGTCGAAAAACGTACTGACCCAACCCTGAATCAAACCGGGCAGTGTATTCAATACAGTGCCATTGCCGCCATCAGCAATGATATACGCTTTATCGCTGTCTGCATTAACAACTTTAGGAGAAACAAGCAATCCTATAGCAGGCTGTACTTGTTTAGGGTCGTAATTCATAAAGTGTTCAATCTGTTCATCAGGATTCGCTAGCCGCTGTCCTGGAGCATCCCAGGCTGTCTCACGGACTGGTCTAAACCAAAAACAATCTAGCACGTTTGCGATATGGCCTACTGGATCATTAGTATTTTTGGTCACATTTTCTTCTGTGCGACCTTTATCTTTCATCATTTGTTGTGAAAGTTCGATTACTTTAGGCGCTTTGTTGTACATCTGTACTAAATCTTTTGGCTTGTACTTTGCTAGATTAAAGAACAGCAATGATACACATTTTGCAGTGTTAGGTGATTCGTTGATATCAATTTCACCCATCGAATCCATAGGAAGGGCATCTGCAACCTTTTTACGTTGATTCATGCCTGAATTGATAATATCTTTTTGTGCGTCTGTAAGGAACATTGTATTAACCTCTATATTAGACCTGGTAAATTGCGTCTCTGCGTGCCCACCATCCAAAAACTGCTTGCGCCTCGTCAAGACATGACTCACCGGAACGATTTGGATTTATTTCATTGAGAAGAATTCCCAATTCTATTACAAAATCATCCCTAGTAAATATCTTTCCGCCAAACTTTCTTTGAGCCAATAAATCTCGTAACTGTGGTTCGTAGCCATTTTTACGATTGTAATCTGATAACTTAAGACGGTTTAACAACGTACTCATTCCACCTTGGACCATGCTATAAAATTTCATCGTGTTCCCTCTAAAATATACTGTTGTAGAGGGAGCAATTCTCCCTCATTTCCCTTAAAGTATAGCAGATCCGAAAGTAATGTCAAGCCTTTAGAAGTCAAAAAGTAAGTTTTTTTCAACTTTTTTTGTGAATGGTATCTCTACCGTAGCAGGAGAATTTGTTCTATCTGATTTTATCACCTTAGACCACTTACCTCGGTCATTTGGTAACTTGTATTTGTTACATATGATAACATCACCTTTTGCCATTTCTTCTTTGCGAGTATTCTGTTCTCCAGCATGTGTACTAGGTGCAGTAAACTCTTTCAACATAATATTGCGCAAGATGTAAGTACCTAAACCATTTACAGCACATGCAATAGAAAATTCATCATCCTCTCCTGGGATTATTTTGCTATCACCATTGAATGATTCGTCCATCATAACACGTTGTTTGTTGTTTCGTAAGAAAAATAGCGTTCCTTTCATTGAACCAAACTTGCGGTCAAATCGTAATGTATCTTCCCAATTTACACGGTTGTATTTTGGGTCAACATTGTTGAACTTGTCATAAAACGCACCATCGCCTGGTCGACCATCCCAATGTGGCCAGAACAAGTCAACACCGTTAAAATTGTCAGGGAAATTTTGTAATGCTTCACAAATGTTTACGTGTGTATGTGGGAATTTTTCATGCTGATTCAATATAGCATCACTGTCAGCAAAGATAGCCCACTCTTCATCACTATTATAGAATAACTCTAATAACCTGTTACGGGCGCTTGCTGGAGGGATAGGGCTATCTAACTTGTCTACATACGTAACACGTTCATGTTCGTAGTAGTCGCTATCATCGTAGTCCATCGCTAAGATGTTAAGTTGTAGTTTAGGATCGTAATCCAACCACCATTCTATTTGGTTGTTGTGGTTTTCTAGTCTTTTGTTTCTGCCTTCTTCGTTCTCTCGTTTGCCATGATAGGCAATAATATACATTGTATTACACATAATTATGATTTTCAAACTCCTGTTTTAACCATTCAAAATCGTTAAGTAGTGATAGGTCCTTACCTTGTTCACCAAAGTATTTACCTTTGGTTGCACCTAGTAAAGCAAAAGAAGAATGCATAGCAGATGGTGTTGGGTTCATCCATCGCTTTATTTTGTCATCTACTCCGTGACTAAGATTTCCTGATACCAGTTTTGCGACTTCACGAAACGCTGCCTTCCATGTATTGAATGGTGTAGTGTTAAATTTAGAAATACACGACAAATCTGGTACTGCCCAATATGGCATATCGTGTTTGGCAATTGTTGTACTCATGTCCACAATTCCCTCAGGATTCTCTTCTTGAAATAGTTCCTTATGTAACAGTTTAACACCGCCGTAACCATATGTCATGTCTATAACAGGATTATATGCTCTCCATACATGTACGCAACGTGATTGCGGGACACCTGGATATACATCAATGGTATCTGATGGAACGTAAGACAAATCAAACTCGTCAACTAGGTAAGCATCGCCGTCGATAACATAAAAGTGGTCTGTGTTGGATGATAGCGCACATTCGCGGTGTGCGTTATAGATTCCGGGTACATCTTTAACTACGTATGCTTGTTGTCCCGGAGCGAGTTTATCACGAATACGGTTTAAGTTTGCTTGACTAAAATCGTCACCGTATGTTAAGTAGAATACGTCAATCATAATATTAAAGTAGCGAATAAATTAAGATACCAGTGAGTGTAATCTGGGCTATAGTAAGTCCTATCATTGCTATAGTCAATATCTTGACCAGTTGTTTAACTTCTGATATTGTACCAAAGCCACGAATAATTGTATACCACATTGAGATTCTACGTTCGGTTGCTTCGTCAACGTTGTTGGGCGTAGAATCTGCTAAACCAAACACCACGTGGTCTAGTTTAGTGTATGGTTTTGGATCTTCCATTATAGACCTCGCATTTGAATTTCTTCTGGTTTTTCTTCTGAAACTGCCATCAATCCGTTATTATCAGCAAGCCAAATTTTAAATGGTTCGCTACCATCACCTAAATCGAGCAACTGTCCTTCAGTCCAACGACCATGTTCCATAAGAACCCATTCGCCAACTTTGACTTCGGTTTGTTCGGGACCTATGGCATACACCTGTGCCCAACGAGATTTAATACCGCGTTCACCTGCATTAACTGTGCTATCGTCTTTGATGAATATGCCGCTCTTTGTGCGTTGTTCGCCTGCTTCCATTTTATGTACGATTACTTTATCGCCTAGTACTTTTAAACTCATTACTTGTCCTCTTTTCTTACAAAGTTTCCTTCAGCATCTTCTACCCATTGGTCATCGTTTTTTTGGGGTTGTTCTTTTACAATTTTAGACTGTGCTTTTTTAGGAGCAGGATCCGGAGCCTTTTTAGTAGCAGGTTCTGGAGCCTTTTTAGGAGCAGGTTCTGGGTTAGCATCTGGTTCTTCCCAATCATCTACCTTAAGACCTGCCATTTTGACTGACTTTGGATTATTATTGTTGTAATGGTCACGAGCAACTTGGTCTGCTTTCTTGACCACTTTACCTCTGCGTCCTAGTTCATCTCCGCGAGCATTTGTGTTAGTGTTGCCCACTGTAATACTATCTTCTGCTTTAGCGGCAAGTTTGTTTAGGTCGATAATTTCGCCTCGCATACTTCTATGTTTTGCCATGTTATTCCTCATTTATTTTAAATATATATTTAAGCATTTCTCTAATCACCTCTTCTGACTGTGTTAGTCGGTGACTATCGCTTAGAAAAGGATTCTTATCCTTATAAATTTCATGTATAAGATTCGCCGCGCAACGTACTTCTTTTTCTTCTTTGGAACTTAGTTTCCGTCTACTAGCAGGAAATTTTACTATTTCATCTGACATACTATTTTAAAAACTCACTAATATCCAATCCATACTTTACGCTATCTATCTTGTGAATTCCTAATACATACAAAACATAACTGGACACAGAACTGCCACGACCGACACCCCATACTATATTATGTTCTCGCATAGTGTCCACAAGATACACACACGCTCTTAATACATTCAGTAAATCATATTTAGCATATAGGAACAACTCTTGTTCTACACGCTCTTCCCTATCTTTTGGTGTACGTTCCCACACATATCTTATTATGTCTAGTTCTTTGTACTTATTAGGGATAAACCACTGTGATTGTTGATGCTCATCAAACTCCTCAACGTCATAATCATACTTTGCCAATGGAGCAATTTTACTTGAATCTAAATGGTTAGCATCAATCGCAGTGTTGTATTTGTGTATATCCTCATTCCATTCAACATTGGTGATAGGTGATATGTCAATGCCTTCCATCAACATATCATACAAGTCTTGTTTGTTGTAGACAACACGACCGTACCTATCAAAGGTCAAATCATTCATCGACAACTGTTGGTTTCCACGCCTTGAAATCAATTACTTCACCATCTTCTTCTGGTTCTTCGCCTAGTTCACCGCGTACTTCTGCTTCAATTTCGTTGACCATTGTATTGATTTCTTCATACACATCATAATATTGAGGCTCTTCAATAACATCGTCTTCATTATCTGAAAAGTAGTCGCACGTTTCGCATGTATCTCGGAACCACCAAGGTGTTTTATAGTGTGTGAAGTCATTTTCTGCAAATTCTTCGATTGTGGGCAGTAACGAATAATCTCTATCCGAATATGTGAACGCCATAGAAAAATCAGGGAGCGCATTAGTTACTTTAACTTTCGCAATAAAAATATCATCGCCTACCACTGCGCAGAGTTTGGCATGAAGTACCATTGCTAATATATCAGTCGATGGTACGTATGGCAACAGTATAGTATTGTTAGCAAGCATAGATGTATCTATTTTTGCGTTACGGTGTGTGATAATACTTTGGTCTAGAACTTCTTCTATAAGCATTTTCATTTTTAGAAATGAAACGTTTGCTTCTTTCCTGTCAGGATTAACCCAAGCAAAATCAACATCGATATTAAATTCATCACTTATGATACTTTCACCCGTTTGTACTACAGTAGTGTGGATAGTAGTAGAATACGTTGAATAGTTATCTACAATGAATGATTCCATTTGTAAGTCCTCTTATAGACAATATTAAATTTTTTCTTCGCCTTTACTGACGTAGACTAAGTTTTGTTCTGTTTTGTCTGTTGTGTAATAATGGTACATGAACGTCATTCGTTCAAATTTAAGACTAAATTCCTTTACGAAATTTAGCATTGATGTTTTGCCGCAAGATGTATTGAATGTAACTGTATCACTTCCCAAATCATAACGCACTCCATCAAATTTTAACAGTGGTTTCCATTGATTGAACCAATACTTATTTAAGTACTCTACAAACATTGTAACATCTAAATCACTGCCTTGTAAAGTTAAATGATGAATAACATGGTTAATCTTCGTCGGCATCTTCGTCATCCGGGTCTTCTCCTATGATATATGATTCGGGTGTCCTTTCAGATATAATTTCGAATCGTGCGCGTTCCATGCGCTCCATTAGTTCCAAGTTAAGATTATCTAAATGGAACCTCAATTGTTCCACTAGACCTTCTTGGCCTTGTTGATAGGCAATACTCATTTTTGCTTGTATGCTATTGATTTTTTCGTCTAGTTCTTCCTCTGTCAAACCAGTGTAATCATTATACATATTAAACCCTCGCTATTGTTGTAATTGTATTTATCGCTTAGGCATGTTCCACAAATTGATTGGTGGAAACTTTAATTTTGGCCACACTACACGAACGGTTTCAGATTCGGTGCTACCCATCCCTCTGGTTTCAGAACTTTTCCGTCTTCTCGTTTCCGTACCTTTCCTGTTTCCGGATCTATTTTCGCAAAATTGGTTTTCATTACTTCGTCCCATGCTCCTTCTCCGTCAAAATTGCCAGTGCGTACAGCGCCCAATGTTACTACCATAATATCAATAAGGGCATCTAACTGTTCTATGCGGTCGTTTGCTTCTAGTGCTTCTTCTAGTTCTTGTACCTCTTCACGAATGAGGTCAATGTACATTTTGTAGTTTGATTCGTTTGGTTCTTGGTCACACGCTGTTTGAAACGTGTTAATGTCTTTGAATAGATTTGCCATATATTATCCCTATAGTTATAAAAAAACCCGGGAACGAGTCCCGGGCAAATATTGGCGAAGAGGACTAAATAATAAAACTTAAAGTTTTATCATGTAGTATAAGGAACTAAGAAAAAATCTCAATTCCTTACACTAATATTTATATACTAAGTACGAAAATGGATATGCGTACTTAATTTCCTACCAATATTTGCATATGACCCTTATTTAAGGTAAAGAGGGCCAGTCCATCGAACGGTGTATCCACCGTCAATAACGTTTCCGCGAGCCGCATTACGAGCGGGAGTCGCCCAACTTGCCGCTTTTAGAATATCTCCTTTACGGAACTTTTTATCATCGTCACCTTTGACAATGAATCCCCAAACAGAACGATTGGTGATAATCTTGATGTATTTTTTACCTTCTGATATTTCAATACCATTGTTGAAACGTTCAGTCATATTAGCGCGGATTCGATCACGAGTTTCATCATCTGACGCATCTTTTGCTAGATTTGCGTTGAATCCAGCGTAGTCTTTTTTGATTTCTTCAACAAGAGTAGCAATTTCATTAGTCAGTGTAGTCATCTGTGTATCCTCTCAATCAACGTTACTTTGTAATTATAACTCCTTTGAGGATAAAGTCAACACTTTTTTATACATTCGAGTCAAAATTTTGAAATAAATTTCTGCCTTCAAAATGTGATTCTATTTGATTGAATAATGAATACACTGCAAACACAAAGCACGGTGTATTATGTAACAACATAACAAACAAGTAGTACACTTCGGAACGAGGATCAAAGGTCAGCATGACAAGATACAACAACGCCACCAACACATTTCTTATACTATAGTTGTGGTATTGGGAGTTGTCTATTATATGATGACCTACTAAATGCAATTACAGTACCTCAACAAACGCTTTTTCTTGTACGAACTGTCCGGGTTCCTTTTTGGTACCGTGAATCCATCCTTGTGATTCAAACATGTTGCGTAGTTCTATGTTAAAATCTGGACCACCACATATCATAATACGGTCACGTTCAGGATCAAAAAAGTCTTGGTCTATTTCCAGGTCACGGAACAACTCACCGCTATGTATTCTGTCTGTGATACGTCCTCTATATCGACCTTCTTTAGGGTCTTCTCTAGTGACTGTTTGATACATTCTAGCGCCGTATCGTTTGATATCTTCACCGAACACGAGTTCAGCATTAGTACGGCAGGTATGAGTAACAATAACCTCGTCAAATTGTTCATAAGCATCTGAATCCCTTGCTATGCTCAAAAACGGCGCGAGACCTGTACCCGTAGAGATACACCATAAACGGCTTTTGTCTGCTGTGGTGGGGCTTAGTAGTTTGGTAGTCAGTGTACCAACAGGTCTACTTCCTACTTCTATTTCATCCCCTACCTTTACGTTTTGTAGTTCTTTAGTTAGTGGACCATCTTGAACTTTGATACTGAAAAATTCAAGAAAGTCATTTTTTGGGCTAGTCGCAATGCTGTATGCTCTTTGTATATCGTTATCTGGCATACCGATCATTGTGAATTCGCCTGCGATAAAATTACGCTTATTCCATGCATCACTCTTAGTCGTTTTAAACCAAAACAAATCATCCGTGAAATGTTCCACTTCCAAAATAGTTTCGTAGTTTTGCATTGTTTATCCTTTTAGGTTATTGTCGTTCTTCTCTCCTGCGAGTGTGAACAACTTTTTCCAATCTTATGTAATCTATGCGAGTGTTAGGTACATATCGCCAGCAAGTCTTGCCTTCTCTACGTATCTCAAATACGGTTTCCCATATACCTATGTTAATTATTAGGGCATCTTCACCATCTAATATCACACTGTCACCTGGTTCAAATCCAGGCTTCATTTTAAAACTTATTCCTTTTGCTATATTAGTTGCTAGGTCTTTGAACCATATAACAAATACAATAGAAAATAGTATCATGAACCACGGCTGTATTAAATCGCTTAGGTTCATAGACATATCATTAATCAACGAATCCATGTTGTGTCTCCTCTTGTATCCTACAAGAGTATTTATGCTTTAGTGTAGTACGCCGTACACTATGTATTCTAAGTCACCTGCAATTTCAGCATTATTGTTGGCAAGTTCTTCTACTGTGTCATCATATCCTAATCGTTCTGCATATAATGCTTCTAATATACATTTCAATTGTTCTTTGTCGAAATCAATACATTCTACTACCGTATTGAAACGAACAAGTTGACTGGTATCCAACATATCTAAAAATTCTACTTCTGCCTCTTCATATGCTGAATCGAAAAACAAATTACTCATACCGTGTCTCCCCATCTATGGTGTGTATAACTTTCATTATACACTGTTTGTGCCACGATTGTCAATCTACTTTCCAAACAATCGTGTTAGTGTTCTACGTCCTGCGATACCATCAGGTGATAGCCCATTTCGTGCTTGAAATGCCATCACTGCTCTTTCAGTTCCCTGACCAAAGATACCATCTACTGGACTTAATCCTAAGGCACGTTGTAATTGTTCTACTTCTTCTCCGTGATCACCTTTGCGTAGGGTACGCATATTAACTTGTGACTGTGTTAGTGTATGCTGTTCCGTTACTAAACCAAATACATGATTAATATGCTCATAGTGATTTATACGGTCTTCTAACCCATTATACCCACCATTAATACGCCTGGTAAGTTCACGCATATCTTGTTCATCAGCGAAACGATTTAACCCGTTCGTATGCCAATACCAACATGCAGACTCTAACGCACCTTTGTATGTGGTGAGATACCCCATAACATAATCTAAGTCTTGACCTAAAAATTCAGCAAACTTTTGGTAATTATTTTTACCTGTAAGTTGTATAACACCTCGACCTCGGTACCTCCAACCATCACCTGACTTTTCTGGACCGTTTCCCATGCGATTAGCATATACACGGTTAGCAATAAGTTCAGGCTTTCTGGCGTAGTTTGCTGCAAGTTCTGCTGTAAAGTATTTACCGAATACATTAAGGAGGGCAGACTGTGAATAGTTTAGATTTTCTTCAATCGCCATTAACCCCATACTTTCATGTCCGCATTGTGACAAGAAGGCTGACAATCTTAATGGGGTGTCAATACCATATTTTGGCAATAGTTCTTGCATTGCCTTATACCATTTTGGTATGTTGGGATTTCTTGGGAATATTGCTTGTAACTGTTGTTCGTTCATCGGTAGTGACATAATAACCTCCTATATTTATATAGGTATTTATCACTCAACCCCAGAATACACGAACAATAAGCCTAAAAGTAAAAACGGGGTCCCTAGTAGACCCAAACCGAAATTACCAATAAACGAACGGGAGGGCTTAACTAAAAAGTATGTGCCCAATCCCATAAAAATTAAACCAATTAGTAAAAGCATTACAATTCCTCAGCACGAACTGCAAACTGTAACAAGATACTCTTGACTACCGGAAGTGTTGCCGCCTTTTCGTATCCTGCATCCTGTAATCGTGTTAGATTCGCTTCAACAAAACCTTCAACGTCTAGCAAACTTGCGCCATTATTTTTGTATAGTTTAACAGACGCATCAACAATACGTTCAATTAGTATGTTGCCTTCTTCAGTGCCCATTTTGTAATCAATCATTATACTGCCTCCATTACAAGTTCAAGTTCTTCTTTTGTAGCAATAACTTCAATACGAGTATCACGGTCATCAAAAAAGCCAGCACCCTGTACCATTGTACGAAAACCACCGTCTTTGTTAGGATGTTCATATTCTTCACCGTCAAAGAATGACTTGATCATCTCACAATGAACAATCTCTCCTGATAACGACTTAACAAGACCAACCATGTAACAACCAGGCTGCATCTCTTTAGAAAAATCGTAAGACTTAATCAGATCACCCGCTTTAACATTCATCATTTTTTCTCTCTCTCATCAACTTACCCTTATATTATACATCCGCACGGATATTTGTCAACCTTTTTTTAGTAAAAAAAGGGCGCCTAAAAAGACGCCCAAACAACACCACGTGGTTTCTCCCTAATAACTCACCTATGATTTTTCGTTTTCTACTGAACTACCTACTGCGAATAGTGCAGAAATAATCATTAGGTTCTTCAACGAGTTTGTCATTTCTGGTGTTAGTGTCTCACCTGAAATGCCTGGTACGTGGAACATTAGTGTTGCTAGTGCTGTAAACAGTCCAAGCCCGTATGCTGCCAATCGTTGACGCTTATGGCATTCACCATTGAACTGTGGTAGCAACAATGCCAAACCTAGTAGAATTTCTACAACGATTGCCACTACTACCATAAATGCTGGTGCTGGGTAACCCATTGCTTCACCAACAAACCACACGGTGCCACCGAAACCGTAACCAAAGCCAAACAATGGAATGATTTTAGTGATACCGAATAGTACGAAGAATAAGCCTAATGCTATGCGTAGTTGATTCATGTTATACTCCTATTAAATATTTGCTAGTACGTTTTCTGGTGCTGATACACCGTATGGGTCTTCTGGATGATTGTCAGACTTGCCTGGCTCTTCAAACATGTGTGTTACTACACCGTCTTCTACCACCATAGCGTAACGCCATGAACGTTTGCCGAAAGATAAATAAAAGTGTAGCCCGCGATACGCCAATATCCGACTACTCTAACAGTTAATAAGGAACTATCAGCATGTCTATTTATAATAGTATATCCACACTTGTGGAAAGTCAAGTAAATTATACATATAATAACTCATTATTCAAACCAACGCGACTTATGATAAGAAGAATTATCAGAAATGATGGTTCAAGTGTGTTTTATTTCCATAAAACTACGCAAGATGATTATGAAAACTATCACGGGTCTGGCAAAGTATGGAAAGATTTTATCAAGCACCATGGTAACCCAGAATTACTCTGGGTCTCTGAACCTTACTGTTGCCCAATAACATTACAAAAAGTAGCAATAAGATTCAGTATAGAAAACGATATTGTTAACTCGATTATATGGGCAAATCTCAAAATTGAAAATGGATTGGACGGCGGATGTTCAGACTTACAATACCAACGACTAATGGAAACAAAATCTTCAAACCAATGGAAAGTAAAACAATTACATATAAATCAAAAAATATCTGACACAAAAAACGACCCATTGTGGAAAGAAACTACTGGAAAGGAGGCATTGAGAAAAATTAAGGAAACAGTAAATTCTTCTGAGTGGAAAGCATCTAAAGGAATAGAGAGAATTAGAAAGCAAAAAGAATGCTACTCCGATTCAGACTGGATGAAAAATGTTGGATTGGTTAGAAACCAAAAAGTGTCCGACACAAAAAATGACCCATTGTGGAAGGAGACTATAGGTTCAGAGGCAAAGCAAAAAGAATTGGAAACAAAGAGTCGCACAGATTGGCAAGAAAATGTTTGGACGACCGCAGTTGAAGCAATGACTAACTCTGTTACTAAATTACGAAATAGAGATAATGTCGTGGAGTTACGTGCTTTGGCAAAAAGAAAAAAAGTAAAATTAGGAAAGGGTTGGCCGAATAAATCAGATGATTGGATAAATGAACAAATAGAGAGGCTTAGATAGCCTCTCTATTGCCAAACATTAAGATTTTAAATATGATAACATTGTGTCTGCGTCAGATACCTCATATGGATCTGTCGGACAATTATCCATTTTACCATCTTCAATGAACATCTTCTCAACTACTCTATCATCAACTAACATAGAATATCTCCAAGATCGTTTACCAAAACCTAGATTATCTTTATCTACCAGCATTCCCATTCCTTCAGTGAATATTCCAGAACCATCGGGAATAAATTTTACGTTGGTTGCTTTTTGATCAATCATCCACTTACGCATAACGAATGTATCGTTTACTGATAGAACGTAGATTTCATCTACTCCCAGTTCTTTAAATTCAGAATACAATTCTTCGTATCTAGGTAAGTGCGAAGCAGAGCAAGTTGGAGTGTATGCTCCTGGTAGTGAGAATACGATTACTTTCTTGCCTGCAAAGATATCATCAGTTGTTACGTCTTTCCATTCAAAAGGGTTTTCACCACCATTGTCTGGGTTTACGTAGCAGATATCATGTCCGTCTGTACGAACACGGTATTTAAATGTTACTTGTGGTACTTGTTTGCCTATCATTGTTTTTCTCCTTTTAGTTTAGTTTCTAGTTCTTCGTAACCACCAATAAATTCACCATTGATAAATATTTGTGGTACAGTAATTTGCTTGGTTACACCCATAACCTTGCCAAATAGTTTTTTGTCTGCTTGTACAAATGTGTACTGTATATCGTTCTCTTTTAAGAGTTCTTTGGCGCTGTCGCAGGATGGACATTTTGGATATTTGTAGTGTCCTACTACGACGGCGCCGTTACTAAAGTCTAGTTCATGTTTAATCATTTATTACCTCCTTTACTTTATCTATTGTACATATTATTTATAATAGTTTCAAGCAATTTGGAGGTGATTTTTGATTGTATTTTTTAATACATATGATAGTTATTTTTTACTTCCTAGATATGTAGTGCCATTGCAACGGTATCGACGGATTACAGTTTCGCCGTTACTTTTTAGAGTGCGTATTTCTTTAATGTGACCAGAAGTTAGCAACTGTACTTGAGTATCCAGCGGTACTTTTTCTTCGTTTACCAGAATAGACGCTAACAAATCGTATTTCAGGTATTTGTCTTTGGTTAGAACTTCGTTTAGAGTAGTAGTTCCCCGTAGAGTAACCTCACGAACCCAAGGATCCATGCGCTCACCTGCTTCTGCTGGTGATAGGTTAGTTAGGTCAAATCCGCCGTCAGTGATACGACCAAGTGAATCTGTAATAGCCTGAGCCGAGTATCCCATCATAAATTACCTCAAATATATTGTTTAGGTTGTAGAACATTATGTCTATGTTACATATTATAGACGCTAAGGTAGGAATAGTCAAGAAAAACTTGACTATTTTTTAATATTTTTTAGTTTTCGTTCAAACATTTGCGCAATAGAACTTTCAAACTGTTTACCGACTAATTTAGTGTCAGTGTACTGTTGTATAATGTTCCATGCGTATTTGTTAGAATTCGGGGTATCTTTGGCAATAAGTTTCTTGACTTTAGATACCAACTTATTGTCGCCGTTATCTTTTGCCTTTTTGAAAAATTTCATTACTTCCATGAACCCGATATTTCCATCGTAAGATGCCATTTCGACAACTCCATCTACTTTTCGTTGGACTGCTGTGTGCATGTCCTTGAAGTCTCTTCCCAAGTTGGTTTTCTTTGAATGGCCCTTAAATTCGGACTCTTGTAATTCTTTAAATCTCATATTATTATTTATGCTTTACGCATGTTTATTTGCGAAACATAAGACTTTTGAAAATAACGATCGGACGTATCATACGTCATTATTAATACTGCTTCTTGCTCTTCCAACAATCCCACAGCATCACACCAATCTGAAAATCTGTATTCCATGTTATCATGCCACCATTCACATGAACTATCGCCCCAAATAACAGCAGGACCATCTTCACGGTGTTTGCTTCCGTGTTTATACCACATCGTGGTACCGTCTGGAAATGTTAGCGCAGGACCATCTTCACGGTGCAATACATCTTCATAATACCATTCTTCTACATGATTATTCCAAATCAAAGCAGGACCATCTTCACGGTGTAGTTTGCCGTTTTTGAGCCATACCTCTTGGTCACCATTAACATAGTGACCATTTTTTGTTTCGTCAATCTCGCAGTCTATCAATTGCAACTTAACTTTGCCCGGGCCCATGAAGACCTCCCTGATATTTTTTGTCAATATGTATTTTCTTATCACTATTTACATATTCTGATTTTTCTAATACAGAATTTATTTTCATAATGGTATCTAACGACCGAGTTATTATATCGGTCGATTTATTCATAATGTTAAAACTTTCACTGGTCGAATCATTCATAGTGTAACCATCCCACTTAAAATAAGCATAGAACCAGTGAAAATAGTTAATACAATTTCAGTTATTGGCGGCGAAAGTAAAAAATCTATTACTGTTTTTATCATTGAACTGTCTCCTACAACATATCCCTACATATATTTATACTAGGAGACAAATTTCAATACTTTTGCACCAGTGTTAGTTACACGCTATCAGTAAAGTTAGGGTCAATCAATCCAATCAACACATCATCGTTTGATTCCCATGTGCCCATCACAATGTCTTGGTTCGCACTCGCATCATAATGTACTACACTTGTAATATCAAACTCAACACCTACATCAGCGCCTTCGTTAACAGAAGTTACTTCAATAGCAAATGTGCTGCCCGACAAGTTAAAGCCATCTTTAGTGGTTGATATTACTACCGAAAGAGTGCCGCTGTCAAGTGACCAACTATCAATATTAACTTGTGGTGACTTACTAACCATGTTTAATGTGTAATCTGTTTCATATTCAGCATCACCGGATACCGCAATAGTAAACTTAACAGCATCACCTATATCAACACGGTGCTCACCAAGTTGCTTGTTCTGTACATTGATTTCCATGTGGTCATTTTTCTTGCCATCTGTTACTAACTCATAGTCGTAACCAGGTTGTACTTCGTTGCCTCCTTGTGAGAAAAACCATTGACCTAACTCTTCTGGCTCTTCTGGAGCAAGTACATCTTCAACATTAATAGTCACAGTAGCGTCACTGTATTCACCGTCTTCATCCGTAATACGATAATCAAATGTTACAATCTGGTCACCATCTTCGTCACTTGGCGTATATGTGAATTCACCATTGTCGCTAAACACCAGTCCTGGTATATCTTCACCAATTAACGAGAATGTGCTTGTGCCGTCACCGTCTGTATCGTTGTCAGAAACATCACCGCTTACTGGTGTATCTTCGTCTGTTTCGTATGTGTCATCTTCAGCAACTGGTAGAAGATTTACATCAACCACATCCTCTGTTAGTACTTCTTGGCGTGGAGTTTCTACTGTGTCTGTTACTGTATCAACATCAGTTGTTTGTCCTGTTTGTGCCCAATCAGTTGTTGCTACATCTTTGCTACCATCTGGATATGTAGTGGTTGTAATATCTCTACTGTATGCCGTAGTGGTAGTCGTTGTAGTTGTTAACGTGTCTGTAACTTGATTGTACGAAACGGTTGTAGTAGTTGTAGTGGTAGTAGTTTCTTTTGTACCATCTTCGCTTGTTACTTTATTTGAAGTTGTTTCAGTTGTACGACCAGTTTCGTATTCATCACCTACATTTGTTTCAGTTTTAGTTTGTACATCAACTTCTTCTTTGGTCTCGGTGATAGTCTCAACAGTAGGCTCAAAACGAGTTTCTTCTACCGCTACATCAGTTAGTACTTCGGTACGAGGTGTTTCTACTGTATCAGTTGATTCAGTAACATCACTTGTTTGACCTGTTTGTTCCCAATCAGTTGTTACTACATCAGTTGTACCGTCAGGGTAAGTAGTGGTTGTAATATCTCTACTGTATGTAGTCGTGGTAGTAGTCGTGGTTTCAACTGTGTCAGTTTCTTGGTTGTACGAAACAGTTGTAGTCGTGGTAGTTGTCTTAGTAACAAGTTGACCACGGTCTGTTGTTTCTTCATTTACATCAGTATCAGTTGTACGACCAGTTTCATATTCATCACCTACAACAGTTTCAGTTGTGGTTTGTACATCAACCTCTTCTTTAGTCTCTGTGACAGTCTCTACTGTAGGCTCAAATCGTACCTCATCCACTGCTACATCAGTTAGAACCTCAGTGCGTGGTGTTTCTACGGTGTCTGTAGTTGAACTTGTGTCTGTAGCAGAATCATACATTGTCCATTCACTATTAACTACTTCGGTTGTTCCATCTGGATATGTAGTCGTAGTTACATCACGCTCATAGTATTCCGTTGTAGTTACATTAGTTGTGATTGTGTTTGTTTCTTGGTTGTATGTGATTGTAGTTGTAGTTGTGGTAGTTGTTGTTACCAACTGACCACGGTCTGTCGCAACTTCTGATACATCAGTTGTTGTATTACGACCTGTTTCGTACTCATCACCAACCACAGTTTCTACGGTAGATTCTGTATTAGTAACAACATCGTATTCTTTAGTTACAGTAACAGTAGGCTCTTCTGGCTCAACTGGCGTAAACTCAGTGTCAACATCTTCAACAACTTGCTCACGAGGTTCGTTAGTGGTTGTTGTTTCAGTTTGAGTATCAGTCTGTGTATCCGTTAGTGTCCATTCACCAAGCGTTACAGTTGTTTGACCACTTGGATATTCTGTAGTGGTTACTTCACGCTCGTATGTTTCTGTAATCGTTGTGGTTGTTGTAACGGTGTTAGTTTCTTTATCGTATGTGATTGTTGTTACAGTTGTTGTGGTAACAGTTGTACCAGTTTCATCTGTAGTTGTTTCACTACTTGTTTCAGTTGTACGACCAGTTTCATATTCGTCACCGACCACTGTTTTTGTTTCAGTTTCAGTACGAACATCAGTGCGAGTTTCTGTGGTAACTGTTACGATTGGTTCAGGTGTTGGTTCAACTACTTCTGGTTCAACTAGCGCTGGTGGTTCTTCTTGCGTTTGCTGAACTTCAGCATTAAAAGTAGTTGTTTCGTAGCCAGCAGTAGGGTCAACTTCTGCTCCGCTTCTGTCAAGCGTAACGAATGATGAACCACCACCATCTGCTGTTGGTCCTCCTGCTGCCGGCGCACCTGCGGCTGTTCTTTCACCTACTTGAGTAGGGTCAGCACCCTCTAAGATTGCTTGTTGTAATGCGGCAATATCATCTATTGGGATAGTTGATGGGTCAGCACCTGGGTCTTGTGCTGCCACTGCCTCATCAGCGATTTCTATTGTGGCGACTTCACCAACAATAATGTCATCAGGGTATATCTCCATACCCTCATATACTGGAATCTCTTCACCATCTGCGGTGATAACATATGCGCCTTCGGCAAATCTTTGTACTACTGTAGCCATTCTTTATTCTCCTATAAATGTCTTCATACTATTATTTAATCATAAATGGCGCTTGTACACATTGTACTCCAGTACAATAGAGTTAGATTATTTTGTTATATTCTTATCGTCTTTAGTTATAGGTGATTCTGGGTCATAATATCCAGAATCCCAGTCCCAATGACTTTTTGATTTTACATGGTGAGGATGTTGGATGCGCTCTTTACGCTCTTTTATTTTTTCATCATCTGTTGCCAATAAACGAGCAAATAAATCACGCATCATAATCAAGTCGCCTGTTGAAGTAGCATGGTTTTTATTTTACCAATTGCTTTAGTTGGATTAAGACCTTTAGGACACACATTCACACAATTCATTATGCCATGACAACGAAATACTGAGAATGGGTCATCCAATTCTTGTAGTCGTTCTTTTGTTGCGGTATCTCTGCTATCTAACAAGAATCGTGCCGCTGCCAAACTTGCTTGTGGACCCAAAAACTTGTCAGGATTCCACCAGAATGACGGACACGCTGTTGAGCAACAAGCACACATGATACATTCATATAATCCATCTAGTTCGGCTCGTTCCTCTTCACTTTGTAATCGTTCAATAGCAGGAGCAGGTGTATTGTTTTGTAGCCATGGTTTAATGCGCTCATACTGAGCATAAAACTGAGTCATATCTACAACCAAATCACGAATGACAGGCAGTCCAGGCAATGGACGAAGTATTAGTTTATCGCTTTTACCCATTGCCTTTGACAGTGGTGTGATACATGCTAAACCGTTAGTGCCGTTGATATTCATGCCATCTGAACCACAGACACCTTCACGACAACTTCTGCGAAATGTCACAGATGGATTTTGTTCTTTTATTAAATGTAATACATCCAAGACCATGATATCTTTGCCGTCTGGAATCTCAACATCAATATCTTCCATATACGGTTTTTCATCATGCTCGGGATGATAACGATATAGACTGGTCTTTAGTATCATATCACTCCTTTATATATAGAATGTAGCGAAAAGTACATATAAGTTTTTTATTAAATATGCGGTGGGCGCAGTAAGCAACACACCGCAAATAACAAATATGCCGAAATTGCTCATTCCGCTAGGTTTAATCAAATCAAAAATAACAATACTAGCAAGATAACCTGCCAGCAGAAAAACCATGCTTGCGGTGACTAATGAATCTAACTCATAAGGTGACATTTAATAGTATTCTCCTTATGCGTTAGGTTCATAACTACCAACGGCACCTGATTGTGTTTCTTTGCCTTCGTGTTTGGTTTTATAGTCAGCAATAGCCGCTTTAATAGCATCTTCTGCCAATACCGAACAGTGGATTTTCACTGGTGGCAAAGCCAACTCTTGAGCAATATCACTATTTTTTAGTTCGCCTGCTTGGTCAAGGTTCATCCCTTTAATCCACTCTGTCACAAGTGAACTTGAAGCAATCGCCGATCCACAGCCATACGTTAAAAACTTAGCATCCTCAATGATACCATCGTCATTTACTTTGATTTGTAACTGCATAACATCGCCTACCGCAAGCAGGAGCGCCGACCATGCCGGTTCCCACTTGCAAATCCTCCTTATCGAGTTTACCAACGTTACGCGGATTTTCATAATGATCTAGAACTTTCGCACTATATGCCATTTTTAATTACCTCGTCTATTATGTGTTGTGGTTGAAATTTATCCCACTTTTTTCTATTTTCTGCACCTGTAATATATTGTAGGTTTGAAATCCCTCCAATAATTTCCGGTGCTAGCCCTAATTCATACCCTTGTTTGTAGGGTATTATATGATCCAGTTGCATATCTGTTTTACGTTTACCTGTGTTATTAGGTACCTTGTTTTGCTCCTTTAATACTTTAACAGAGCGATATGTAACTTTCTTGCATTCTGCTTTGTACTTTTCAAAAGCGGAATCTTTTGGTTTATGTGGGCGTTGATTATTGAGTTTACCGTCCCAATTAGGATTATTTTCACCCGTCCACTTTTTTGACTGCTCGGGATTTTTTAATCCTTTGTTCCAGCCTCTTCCCCTATTAAGCCCATCCAAGTTCATTTTAGATTTTTGTTCTTCTGTCATTGTTAATCCTTTATTCCAAGCAGTATTACCTGGTCTATTAATAGGATTTTTGCAGGCTGTCGAACAGTAATCTACATATCTTGGCTTGGTTTCAAATTCAGTTCCGCAATGCTTACAATTTTTTAGTATGCCGTATTTTTTACTCATACTATTATTTATCAAATTAACACGCAGGAGCACCCACCATGCCAGTACCAACACTGTCATCATTGCGGTCTAGTTTACCTACGTTGCGTGGATTTTCGTAATGGTCTAAAACTGCTTTGCTGTAAGCCATAGTCTATCTCCTATATATTAGTTTGATATTTAAGTATATCATTACCCGACTATTTTAGTCAAGTATTATCCAATATTATTTATCGCAGTTGTAAGATGTTTGCCCCATACCGGAACTACATTGTCACTTAACAGCGCGGAAGAAGGGTCAGTGCCCAAGAATTCAGGCAATACAGAACCGTGCTTTACTATACTTTGATTTGCAGCAACATATGTGTAACCTCGTTCCACACAGTGACCATAAAGTATTTCGCAGTATATAGCGGTGAGTGCCATTCGATTAGAAACAGGAGAC
>Ga0209962_1000015_pt1 | contig 50986 bp, 53 predicted proteins | sample SalPonA_C_H2O_MG_FD_185722 | JGI IMG/M metagenome (GOLD analysis project Ga0209962, IMG submission 185722) | Water microbial communities from South San Francisco under conditions of wetland restoration - Salt Pond MetaG R2A_C_H2O_MG (SPAdes)... | ecosystem: Environmental > Aquatic > Non-marine... | reverse complement strand
CAAATCCTCCACCTAAAAAGATAACAGGCCAAATATGGTTTGACACTGCTAACAGAAAACTAAAATTCTGGGACGGTTCTAACTGGCGTAACACTGGCGGCGCAGCAGTAGCAGGTACTAGTCCAAGTGGTTTAACAGAAGGTGATTTTTGGTGGGACAGTGCAAATGAGCAGCTTAAAGCATGGAACGGAACAGAATTTATTCTTGTAGGGCCACAAAGTGCCGGTTCCGGACTAACACAAATGCAAAGTCGTCAGATAGTTGATAACAATCAGCAAGCTAAGTCAGTTATTCTTGCTATTGTAGATGAAGAAGTTGTAGCAATTATTTCCCCTGTAACATTTACAATAGACTCAACTGACCCTGACAACGCAATTGATGGATTTTCGTATGTTAGACAAGGTATTACATTAAAAAATACTAGTACACTAGGTATTACAACTACTAACCACAGATTCTGGGGGACCGCAGAAACAGCTAACGGACTAGTTGTAGACGGAAGTATTTTAACAGGTAATGATTTTTTAACAGCAAGCGATTTAGATTTTAGTAATTCGGATGCTGACATTGCTTTTTCTGATGCAGGGTTTAGCGTAGGTGCAGATAAAGATTTTAAAATCTACATAGACAGCAACAATAATGTAGTCCTTGACCACCAGACAGGCACATCGAACGAAATTATTTTTAGAGTAAATAACGAAGTAGGCGACAATGTACAAGCTGCTAAAGTAAGTTACCAAGGAATTATTCCAGGAGCCGATAATCTTTATGATTTAGGTAGTACTTCGTTTAAGTGGGATACTATTTACGCTAATACCTTTGCAGGATCTTCAGCTAAAGCAGATAGTTTAAAAGTAGGATCAGATTATAGAAATGCAAGTGCAAGTGCTATAGTAAACACTATTGCTGTTAGAGATGCTAATGGTGATATAACAGCACGTTTCTTCAAAGGTACTGCAACCCAAGCGCAATATGCTGACTTAGCAGAAAAGTACTCAACTGCTGAAGAGCTACCAGTAGGAACAGCAGTAGCAGTATGCGGTCATCCTGATCACGAGGTTGAACCAGCTGACGTAAGTCAATTCTGTATAGGTGTTGTTTCGGCAGAGCCTGCATACATGATGAATAGTGAAGCAGAAGGACAGTACATTGGTCTTAAAGGTCGTGTTCCAGTACGTGTTAAAGGTCCAGTATCAAAAGGTATGGCAGTATATGCATGGAAAGACGGTGTATGTACAACTATTGCGTCAAATGGATTAGTTGGAATAGCACTAGAATCTAATGATTCGGAAGAAGAAAAATTAGTCGAGTGTGTTTTAAAAGTATAAATAACTGCGTATATTAAAAAAGAATCAGGATTAAAGAATGGCAATTGGTGATATAGTTACAGCGGCAAGGTATAACTCGATGAGAAATACCGTGCGAACTGTATTAGGAACAAACAACAGCGGAACGGACGGATACGGTCAAGTTGTAATTAGTTCAGCAAAGGCAGATACTGACATTGTTAGCGAACAAGATATGATCGACTTATATGTCGATCTTGTTCGTGCACGAGTGCATCAGACAGGCAATCCGCCTACATGGACTGACACAGACGGGTTAAGCTATCCCCAAACAGGTGACATTATTGGCGAATTTGCATCAGCAGTTGGAGAAACAAGTAGCTTTGACGCAGAAACTAAAACAAACAAAGGTTACATAGATTTTGAAGGTGCAGTCGTAGATATTGCTGCTGCTCAGTCAACTGCTAATAGTTCGCAAATGTCAACGAGCAGCTTAACTTCTAGTGCTAGAGAAAATTCGTGGAACGGTTCGATAACACATGTTGTTACAGTTACGTTTGACGGGTACACACTAACATACCCAGATAATACTACAGAAATAATTAGCGGAACTGATCACAGACGTTATTTCTTCAATACTGGCGGAAAAATTTTACTTTCTGCTAGCTTAACTGGCGGCACAAGTGCTACAGTAGGTTCTAAAGACTATAACTGGTCTACCTTATTATCTAATATGGGTGTTATAGAGTTTACTGGAACAAATACTCAAGCTACAGGCACAGGCACAGGTAGCGCAATAGGAAACGAAGATCTAACCAGTACTTACACTACAATTTTTACTAAGACTGGTAGCGGTGTATATGCAGAGAACGATTATACTATTAGAGCAAGATCTACTACAACTAATAGTATACAATTTGAAATATCGTTCAATGACGACGACTCAGGTGATCCGCCAATTTTACCATTACCGCCTGGCGCTATTGATGGCGGCGTCGATGAAGACGTAACTGAGATTACCGGTACTACATCAAGCACAGTTCAAGCATACAGAGCAGACGGCGCAACATTAAATTTAGCCGGTACTGATTATGACGGTGTTGTAATTCCTGCACCATCGGCAGTAAATAATTCAAATCTATAAGTTGACAACATACTCCTATGACTGTATAATTAGTATAGTTATAGGAGTATTTTTATGGATGTTAAACTAGAAAAAGCATTAGACTTTTCAAATTACATGGTCACTCTGAACAATCAGAAGAGACTAATTCACGAACAATTTCAACAAAACTTAGTGCATTACTTTGGAGGCGGCCAATTTAGTGTAACACAGCAACTTATAAGCTTTTGTCAAAGCTTGCTTTCTTTAGAACAAGAAGATACTGTATTAGTAGATGATAATAATCAGCCAATCTTTGTTCCTGATCTTAGCACATTTACAAGCGACATTCTTAACGTGTATGCAACGGCATCGAACACATATCTTACTGAATATGAAAAAATTCGAAAAAATAGAAGTGTACAAGGGTTAGTTGGCGATGAGTAAAGGAGTACTGTTATTTGCACGTAATAACAGCCAAGTAGATTATTTAAAGCAAGCGTATTGGCTTGCTAAACGTGTTGACCAGTATTTAGGATTACCTACGTCTGTTATTACTGATAATGAAGATTATTTAAAAGATAACTTTCCAGACTATGAATCTGTTTTTGATAATGTAATAGTTACTGAGTACACTAATGGCTTTACATTAAAACGATACTATGACGGCGCATTAACACAAAAACGACTAGAATTTAAAAACGATACTCGTCCCCTAGCATACGATTTAACACCGTATGACGAAACGTTACTTTTAGATACTGATGTAGTAATAGCAGATAGTATTTTTAATGAGTGTTTCTCCCAGTCTAATGATTTTTTAATTTACAAACGTGCTTATGATTTGGCGCAGTTCAGAGATTATACTGAGTTTGATTACATATCAGATACAAGTGTAGACTTTTACTGGGCAACTTGTGTTTTCTTTAGAAAAACATCTGAAAACAAAATATTCTTTGACTTACTGCAACACATACAAGAAAACTGGCAACACTACAACAGTATTTTCCAGATTAATTCTAGTGTTTATAGAAACGATCATGCATTTAGCATAGCAATACACATTATGAACGGATATCAGAAAGGTGACTTTGCAGGCAAGATGCCGGGCAAACTGTTTTATACAACTGACAAAGACGAGTTAGTAGAATTAACTGATAACAGCTTTATGTTTTTAATTGAAAAAGAACATCATGCAGGAGAGTACAATGTTATACGATTTAAACAAAATACTGTCCATGTAATGAATAAATTTAGTTTGAATAGAATTATAGATAAGGAGTTAGCAAATGACTAAAGGATATGTAATGCTAGCTCAAAACTCAGAACACGACTACGTAAAACAAGCATGTTTGTGCGCAATGAGTCTACATGCAACTAACAGCGATCCTAAAATTACGCTGATAACAAATGATGTAGTACCAGAAGAATACGTGTCTTTGTTTGATAGTATTGTTGAGATACCTTGGAATGATCAAGCAGCAAAATCTGACTGGAAGGTTGAAAACAGATGGAAGATTTATCACGCTAGTCCTTACGAAGAAACAATTGTACTTGATACAGACATGCTAGTACTACAAGATATTAGTAGCTGGTGGAACTTTTTAAGTAACTATGATTTATACTTCACTAGTAAAGTATTCACATACCGTGACGAAGAAGTACATGATACTGTATATCGAAAAGCGTTTATTGCTAATAATTTACCTAATCTGTATTCAGGATTTCATTACTTTAAGAAAGGCGAAACGGCACACGAGTTTTATCGTTGGCTAGAACTAGTGATGAATAACTGGGAATTATTTTACGGACAGTATGTAAAAGAGCATTATCCTAAACGTCCGAGCATTGATGTTAGTGCTGCTATCGTTGCTAAAATATTAGACTGCGACACAGAAATAACAAACAGTAAAGTTAAGTATCCGAGCTTTACTCACATGAAGCCTTTAATACAAGGTTGGACACATAACACCGAAACATGGCAAGGTAGAGTAGGAACGTACTTGACAAGTAATTTGAAGCTAACAATCGGTAATCACACTCAGCAAGGAATATTCCATTATACTGAAAAAGATTTTGTTACTGATAAAATAATGAATATATATAAGAAACATTTAGGACTGTAACATGAGAATAATATTACCGGAAGTAAAAGTAGATAATTCATATGCAGTAGTGTTCGACCCTGACACGTTAGCTATACATTCGATAACACGCAAGCATTCAGTAACTGAACACGACACTTGGTTAGAAACAACATACGAAGACGTAGAGCCTATACTATCTGGAAAAGAAAATTTAAACCAGTGTAACGTTATATATGATATGAAGTCTAAGCAGTACCAGCTTAGTAGGAACACATTAGATAATCCGATATATAATGTTACAGAACTAATTTATCAAGTGCCCGAGTCTACAGAAGAGCCTGCTGATATACAAGTAGTTCAAGATGTTAAAAATACATGCTGGAAGTTTTTAATGGGCGATGCGTTAAGAACTAAGTTGACAAATAATCGTATCAATGCTAATATAGAAGTTAGTTTTAGTATTACAGAAGAGAATAATCCAAATGTATTGTATAGAACGCTGTCTTTTTCGTTAAAGGACTTACTGCAAAATTTTTATGTAGTGCTTGATTTTAAGCAAGAGCGTGAATTTAGCGGAGAACCTGTTAGTGTGTATACAATACACAAGTTTGATACATATTCATATGAGGTCATTAAATGATTGAAAAGTTTAAGATTTTGGATTACGACATTATATATTTGTCGTATGACGAACCTAATGCAGAAAAAAACTATGCAGATTTGTGTAGTAAAATTCCCTGGGCTAAACGTGTGCACGGAGTTAAAGGAAGCGATGCAGCACACAAAGCATGTGCAGAACTAAGTGAAACTGATCGCTTCATTACAGTTGATGGCGATAATGTTATTAATCCTGCTTTCCTTAACAAAGAATACGACTTAACTTCCCACGAAGATTTCCACTGGAATAATTCTGTTGACTTTGACAAGTGTGTTGTTAGTTGGTCGGCTCGAAATACAATCAACGGCTTAATGTACGGCAACGGCGGATTAAAGTGTTGGCCCAAAGAATACGTACTTAACATGAAAACGCATGAAAACGCCGATCCAGATAATGCTCATGCACAAGTAGACTTTTGCTGGGATTTGCAATATATTCAGATGAATAGTTGTTACAGCGACATTGTTAATAATGCTACTCCTCAGCAAGCGTGGAGAGCAGGATTCCGTGAAGGCGTTAAACTTGCACTTGATAGAGGTGTTAAAGTTAGTCCAGAAGAATTTAAAAACTTGCACTGGAGATGCTTGCACTGGCTGTACATTTGGTCTATGGTAGGAGCAGATGTAGAAAACGGCATGTGGGCAATTTATGGTGCTCGCGAAGGACTGTATAAAACAATGCTAACTGATTGGGATTATGTTCAAGTTCGAGACTTCGAATACCTAAATCAAATTTGGAATGAAGAATACAGTAAAATTCCAGAAGATAAGTTAATTAACGAAATTAAAGGATTAGGTCTAACATTAGGAACTGAACTTGATATTCCTATTGCAGAAAATCCGTTAGATGCTGAACAAAGTAGGTTCTTTAAGTCAGTTTATAAAAATCCTAGCCGAACAACTAAGAAGTTTATCGAATAATGTCAGAAACAGATCGCATACGAGAAAATCAACCTATTATTAACGAAATAAGTCCTACCTTTTGTTTAGCAAAATGGCATCACACCACAATTTATTTGCATACGGGTGACACACATAGTTGTTATCATCCTGCACCGCATCGTATTCCTCTTGAAGAGATTCAAGTGAATCCTAGTGCATTGCATAATACACTTCACAAAAAGAAAGAACGAGCAAAGATGCTCACAGGCGTAAAGTGTGAAGGCTGTCAGTACTGTTGGAATGTTGAATCATTAGGTGACGACCATATATCAGATAGACACATTCGAAACGCTTCTATCTATAAGCCCGAACGTGTAGAAGAAATATTATCTAACCCTTGGGACTTTAACGTAAATCCGGAATATGTAGAAGTTGCATTTAGTAACGAGTGTAACTTTAAGTGCGGTTATTGCCATCCTATGGCAAGTAGTGCATATCATGCAGAAATTAAAAAGTTTGGTAAAGTTGAAGGTGTTAACAACCATGCATTAGATATTGATTGGTTTAAGCCAATGGCAGAGGACGAAAATCCTTATGTGCAAGCATGGTGGAAGTGGTGGCCTGAATTAAGTAAAACTCTTAATATTCTGCGTATCACAGGAGGCGAGCCTCTTATGCACAAAAGTACTTGGAGAATATTTGACGAGTTAAAGGAAAATCCTCGTCCTAATATAGAACTTAATCTAAACAGTAACTTAGGTATTAGTCCAAGACTAGTTACTAAACTAGGAGAAAACGTAAAAGAACTACTAGAAACTAAAAAGATTAAGAAATTTAAAATGTATTCTAGTATGGATACGTTTGACGAACGTGCTGAATATTTACGTACAGGACTTGATGTTAAGTTGTGGGAAGAAAACATGAAACGTTACTTAGACACTACTGGTGCTGATCTAACAATCATGTGTACATTTAATATTTTAAGCGTAACTAGCTTTAATTTGTTCTTAGAGAAAGTTTTAGAGTGGAGAAAACTATATCACGATCCTAGACGTAGACGTATCCGTTTCGATACACCGTATCTTAAAGAGCCGTTACAGTACGATATGCATATTCTTCCTAAAGAAGAATTCTTGCCTTACTTTGATAAAATATTAAACTTTATTAAAGATAACACTGACGAAAAGGATACTACTAAGTTTAGCGAGTTGGAATACGAAAGATTCCGTAGAGTTCGTAATTACTTTGCTACTAAACAGTACGATGAAGAGCGAGTGATTGAAGGTCGCAAAGACTTTTATAATTGGTTCACAGAATACGATCGTAGACGTAATGTTAACTTCCTAGAAACTTTCCCGGAGATGGAAGACTTCTTTAACAGATGCAAACAGTTAGTAGTGCCAAACGATTAACTTTGACACTACTTGTTCGGTAAATATTTTGTTATCGTAATCAAAGAAAGGAATTATCATTGGAACATTTGGCTGATGTGTTTAGTAAAAATATCTTTAAAGGAAGTACCGATTTTGCATCAGCCAAACCAGTACCAATGGGAATTATAGATAATTTCTTACCAGAAGATGTTGCTTTAGCAATGTATAAAGAAAGTTGCTCTATAGACAATAGTGTCTGGAAAACGTTCACTCGGAACGGAAGTCACATGAAGGAATTAAACAAAATGGAACTAGCACCAGTTGCATTTAATACGCTTAATTATCTTCATAGTTCAGAATTTTTAAAGTCTTTATCTAATTACACAGGTATAGAAGGATTGATTCCTGATCCTCATCTAGTGGGCGCAGGGTATTCAAAGAGCTATAACGGTGACATACTAAACATACATACTGATTTTAATTGGAACGAAGAATTAAAATTACATAGAGCACTGTCGCTTATTATCTATTTAACTCCAGGTTGGAAAACAGAATGGGGCGGTTCTTTAGATTTCTATGATTCTAAAAAAGAAAACATAGTAACAACAGTAGATACTTTATTCAATAGATGTCTTATCTGGAAGTATGATAGATTCGGATATCACGGATACACTAATCCTGTTCAGTGTCCTGAGAATAAACATAGATCGACATTTAGGTTATTTTACTACACTAGTAACAGCACACACTTGCTCGAAGATCCGCCGCATAGAAGTTTGTACTGGGTAGACGAAATAACAAAGTTGCCATACGACAAGAGAGAGTTGAAATGAAAATTTACACTAAAACGGGTAAAAAGCATTATGTCTTTAAAGATAGTGCATACCACGTTATGGACAAACAAACAAAATATGAAATATCATCAATTTTTTGGCATGATCAGCATGACCATGTAATACAAAACGTACCATTTGACGAAGCGTTCCCTAAAGGAGCACTAGAGCATTTAAGGAATGATCGAACTTCTAAGATTTTATTGTTTTACGGTGACGAATATTATAACTTAAATGATCTAACACGATGGGCAAATCACCTTAGGGAAGAAAATATTCTTCCCGAACAATTATACATTTTTTGTTTAGACGAAAATTGGAAAAAATGGACAGAGAAACATTTGGCTAACTTAGATTTTTGCGGTGTAAATATCCAGTCTTTTAATTTGTTATTAAATTGTGTTGATGTTCATAAATCGTTGCCATTAGAATCTAAGTTTAGTGCATTTAGCAGAAATTACAATAAAGACAGATTAGAATTTTTTATAAATCTGGAAGACAAAAATTTATTAACTGATTTTGTTTATACATTTCACAATATACATCCTTATGGGCATCCGGCTAAACAAATCCCTTTAACAACACTATACAAAGATGCACATGATAAAGGATACGTTGGTAAAAGTTTAAAACGATGGATTAAAGGCGTTCCATACACACTCCCTGGTAATAACGTGCGTGGCAAACTGTCGCCGGACATATACGAGAAAATTGCTTCATCTGGAATAAATGTTGTAATAGAGTCTCATTTTGATCCATTTTGGAATTTTGGAAATGATCGAGATCTTGTAGATTTTCGAGATTTTAGTCCTGCGTTCCCTACAGAAAAAACATATAAACCGATTGCTTGTGATAGACCGTTTATAATCTTTTCTACACCAGAGTTTCTAAAAGAATTTAGGCAATTAGGTTATAAAACATTCCATCCTTATATTGACGAAACATACGATACAATTGAAGATAACAGTGCTCGTTTAAAAGCAATAGTTAGCGAAATTGAAAGGTTGACAAATTTACCAGAAGAAGAGTATAATATAGTAATTGCAGAATGTGAAAAGATAGCAAAACATAATAAAGAGGTTTTAATTAAAGAAAAAAGCATGATTAAGCTATCTGATAAATTTAAATGGTTAGAACCTTTAATCAATAAAAAGTATAGTGATGTGTTAAGAGCACAGCCAAAAGGTTAACAAAATGAAAATTTTTATTACAGGAATTGCCGGCTTTCTTGGAAGTCATTTAGCCGACAGAATGATAGAACTTGGCCACGAAGTTTTTGGCAATGATACATTAATCGGAGGATACGAGGATAATGTAAATCCTAACGCTACTCTGTATAAAGTTGATTGTTGCGATCGTTCTAGAATGGTAGAAATAATGCAAGGAGCAGATATAGTGATTCACACTGCTGCTACTGCACACGAAGGATTAAGTGTTGTTAGCCCAGATTTTATTACTAAAAATATTTTTCAAGCAAGTGTTAGTACTATTAGTGCTGCTCTTGAAAACAAAGTTAAACGATTTGTGTACTGTACTAGTATGGCCCGTTACGGTGCTCAAACACCACCGTTTACAGAAGATATGACTCCTGCACCTGTAGACCCGTACGGCATTGCTAAAGTAGCAGGAGAGCAAGTTTTACAAGCTCTAGCGGAGACACACGGGATGGAATGGAATATTGCTGTTCCGCATAACATTGTAGGTCCTAGACAACGATACGACGATCCGTTTCGTAATGTTATGAGTATTATGATAAACAGAAACTTACAAGACAAACCGGCAATCATATATGGCGATGGATTGCAAACACGTTGTTTTAGCTACATTGACGATTGTGTAAGTTGTTTAGAACGCATTGCGTTAGATCCTGCTATTGTAGGCGAGATTATTAATATCGGACCAGACGAAGGTACTATTACTGTTAAGGATATGTCTGCTCTTGTAGCAAAAGAAACTGGCTGCAATTTAACTCCTATACATATGGAAGATCGTCCTAGAGAAGTAAAACATGCAATGTGTAGTGCTGATAAAGCCCGCCGACTGCTTGATTACGAAACAAAAACAGATCTAACAACTGCAATTAAAGAAACTGTTAAATATATCAAGAACAGAGGTGTAAAGCATTTCGATTACACGTTTCCGTTAGAAATTGTTAACGATAAGACACCTAGAACTTGGAAGGATCGATTAATGTGATTAGATTTGTATTTGAGAAAGAAGACCGTGCTACATTTTTCAACTTTACTGATTGTAAAGACTTAAACGCCTCGGGCATTCCTCGATTTACACCTAGTCCTGTAGTATCTGAGTTATATCTTCATACGGTAAGTAAATTGGGCGGTCGTAAAATTAAAATTCCTAAAATAAGGTTTATTACTAAAATACCTAAAAATGGAAAATACATAATTGCTAGCGGAGTAGCACACAGTCCAGATGTCTGGACAGGAAAATTTCCAAAAAAAGTAGTAAGTCAAAAAACTGTATTCGAATTAATAAAGCCAGAATACCTCAGAGATTTGCAAAGCGGAAGAGCTTTTTTGTTGCTTGACCAGTCTCACGAAGGGTACCACGAAGAATGGCTTTGGGAATGGTTTCATTCAGAGTGCGAACGGTTTGATGTATCGCCTACACAAGTAATTTATATAACAGGAGATATGTCGTGTGCAGATCAATATAAACAATGGGCTGCAAAAAATAATATAACAGAATATATTAAACCAATTCCATATCCTCATTTTGAATATTCATTATCAGGGACTATTGGTATGAATATTCTTCCGACTGGAAGAGATCACTTTACATATAAGAAAGAAAATAAGTCTAAAATTAAAACATATAATTGTTTGCAAAAACGTCCGCGAAATCATAGAGCTTGGTTGTTTTCTAAATTATATGCTGCTGATCTATTAGATAGCGGAATTAACTCGATGAACGAAGTTGAGTACAATTATACATATATGGATGGCAAAACTGTAGACAAAGAAGTTTTCGATGAAATGGAAAAATTTTTACCAATGCTACCGCCTACAGATTCGAGCGATAAAATAGATGCATTTGCTTCTCACGATTGCGGAGAATATTTAATGAAAATAAATTCAGATATAATGCTCGATTCGTGGATATCTGTAATCAGCGAAGCATCATTTAGCGACAGTTTAAATACGTGCTTTTTAAGTGAAAAGACATTTAAGCCTATTGCAGCACAACACCCGTTTATTATTTTTGGAAACAGGCATTCTTTAAAGTATTTACATTCGTTAGGTTATAAAACTTTTGCTCCGTATATTAACGAAGATTACGACAGTCTACCTACATGGGAGCGTCTCGATGCTATTGTTGATGAAATAGATAGAATAAACAAGATGTCCGATAAAGAAAAAATGAAAATGCTTAAAGCACTAACGCCTGTACTAGCACATAATAAAAACGTTCTCGGAAGGAGAAGTTTAACAGTGCCGAAAAACATTCAAGAATTATTTAATTATATCGAAGGATAAAAAATGTACATACAACAAGTAGAACAAATTAATAAAGATTTAGAACGAACTGGCAAGGCAATTGTAGCGTTTGGTTGTTCGTTTGTACAAGGACAAGGTGCAATAGACGATGAGTTGTACGAAGATTACACATGGGAGTATGTAGGTGAAGGACATGTTTTAGAACCTAAATTTACTCGATCGGAAGAAAAGGCACTCCTAAAAAAGTACAAAGATACTATATTTAGAAATCGAGAAGGTAAACTAGAGTTTACATTTATGGAGTACGAAAATGCATTTGTAAGTGTTTTAAGTAAAAAGTATTTTAATGGAGAGTACACGCCGATTAACTTTGGAATAAGGGGTTGCGGCAACAGAGGAAGCATTAAAGAAATTTATTTTAACAACGGAATTAATTGGGATTTAGCAAAAGAAGTTATTGTCTTGTATACGCCAAGTGGTGTAGAAAGATTCGACTTTATAAATGATTCTTTTTCTGATCATTTTAGATGGGTATGTATGTGGCCTCATTATAAAGGTATGGAAGAAGGATCGGGTAGACGTATTCTTTGGGAAGGTTATGCAAAGGCCTTGTGGAGTGAGAAATTTGAGTTATTAGAGCAGATTGGGCATGTTAAAGAATTAATGTTATGGGCTAAATCTAAAAATGCTAAAATGGTCATTACTCCAGGATTTGACAGAAAATATAATCGAGAATATTTTGAACATATTCTTGGTCAAGAAGTAGAACGAAAATTAGATAGCACAACACACAAGTTAAGAAAGCCACTGTTTATGCCAGTGCATAGAGACATTAATTTAGTAGACGAGTGGCCATGGGATTTAATGTTCCGTCCGGAAGGACATTCGACATTTGTAGAGTTAGCTATGTCTAAAGAAGAACTAACGAATGATAGAGACTACTATTTTCAGTTTTTAGGAAAACGAAGTGAAAACGGCTGGATGACACCGTGTGCGCATCCTGGACAAAAAGCTCATGATCTGTTTGCAAAACTTTTACATGAACATATAACTAAAAATCTATCATGAAAAAAAACCTACCTGACTGGAAAGAAAACGAAAGATATAAAATTGACGATACAAAGTTTAACGCAGAAACGTCAAAAAAATATCAGTATGATAGGTTATTCCCGGGATATGTTCTAAACGATGATCATCCTTTTACTTATTGTTATGCCTTGTCTATTTTAGATGATAATCACGAAGTGGATAATAGATATTGCGCAGGAGACAGTCCTTGTAAGCTTGCAGATAATATTAAAAAACAGCCCAAAGACTGGAAATATGCAACTAAAGAAGTATATTATAGAAGTAATTCTAGCGGGTATAGAACATACGAATGGAACGACATAGACTGGAAAGAAGCTATTGTAATATTCGGTTGTAGTTGCACCTACGGTGTAGGACAAGCTCAAGACGAAACAATAGATTACTATCTTGAAAGACTAACTAAAAGACAAGTAATAAACTTAGGAGTTCCAGGAGGGTCTAATTCTCTCATGCTACAAAATGCATCAACTATGGTAAAACGTTTCGGGATGCCGTATGGAGTAGTTATGAATTGGACAACTGCTGACAGAACTCGTTATTTTCATAAAAGAGGTTTCCACGATGTAGGACCTTGGGATATGAACCATAAAGGTTTTGTTCCAGATCCCCATGAAAAAAAAGAACAACCTGTAAGGATTCAGGATTATTATACAATGATGTATCTCAATCCTTTTAACGAAAGTATGCAGCTTTATTATAATGCATTAGCAGCAGATGCAATTTTTGAAGGTAATACACGGTATATTAAAATTTCATATTTTGATACAAGTGCACATATAACACGTTCTGAAAAATTCTTTAAAATAGATAACGGTGCAAGAGACTTAATACATCCAGGAAGTGAGAACTCTAAAACTGTAGCTCGATACATATATAGTAGATTAAAGCAAGGGGCATAAATGAGCGATTACGATAAAGCAGCTGATACAGCAGAAAAACAACTTAATAAAATAAGCAATACAATGTGTTATGCAAAGTGGGCACAAGTTAGTATGCATCTAACTAATGGTATGACTCACAGTTGCTACCATCCTCCTTTGCATAAAATGGATCCAGATGCAGTAATGCGAAAGCCAAGTGCATTGCATAACACAAAACAAAAGAAACAAGAAAGATCGTTAATGCTCAAAGGTGAACGTCCAAACGGTTGTTCATACTGCTGGAAAATAGAAGACGCTGGCGGCAGAAGCGACCGGATATATCGCTCAGGAGAATACTGGGCACAAAATGCAAGAAGCGATATCTTTGATTCATTAGATACTGGTGATGTAACACCTCGCTATGTCGAAGTTAATTTTAATCAAGCATGTAATCTAAAGTGCATGTACTGTAGCCCGCACCTGTCAACAGAGTGGGAAAAAGAAGTAAACGAGCACGGACCGTTAAAAATCATTGATGCAAGCGGAAACGAACAAAAGCACAACGATGTTAATGCACTAAAAGAACAAGGCTTTATGCCTGCTAAAGTGAAACAAGCAGATAACATTTATGTAGAAGCTTTTTGGCGTTGGTGGCCAGAACTTTATAAAAAGCTGGAAGTATTTCGTATTACTGGCGGTGAGCCACTAATGGACGCTAATATGTTTAAAGTACTAGATTACATATACGAGCATCCTAACACATGGCTAGAGCTTAGTATTACAAGTAACATGAGTCCTCCTAAACAAGAGCTAATGGACAAGTTTATTGAAAAAACTAAAAAGTTAGAAGAGATACAAATTTGGGAAGATAAAGAACGTTTTAATCCCGGATCAGGTAATCATTGGTATGTAAATCCTGCACTTAAAAACTTTGCAGTATTTGTTAGTGTAGATAGTGTAGGTGAACAAGCAGAGTATATTCGTTCTAATTTAAATTATGCATACATGCAAGAAAATGTAGAACGTTTCTTATCTGAAACACATAATACAACTCTTACATTTATTAATACATTTAACGCACTTAGCTTGCCTAAGTTTAAAGACTTCTTGCAGTACATACTAGAACTGCGCAAGCAATACAGTAGAACTAATCAAGGTATTAAGTATATTCCTATACACGATCCTTACACTAAGCATCCTGATTATGAAATACATCCTCGCCAGCGCATATGGTTTGATATTCCGTTGCTGAGAAATCCTGCGTGGCATGCAATGCACATACTACCTATCGAGTTTGCAACGTACATACAAGAAGGTATTAACTTTATGAAGGAAAATGCAAACGTTGACGACTTTGCAGGGTTCTATGATTTTGAAATAGCAAAAGCAGAACGCAACTTAAAAATGTTTATAGAAAGTCCTGAAGACCAAAAAATTAATCGTATTAATTTTGCTAACTATATTGATCAACACGATGCAAGACGAAACACAGACTTTGAAAAAACTTTTCCAGAATTAAAAGATTTTTATAATCAATGTAAAACGTTGACATACTGATAAAGTAGTGCTATAATACTGCTATGTATGATATAATATTTTTAGGACAAAAAAATGAACAGTGGAGTGCTCTTAAAGAGCGCTTTCCTGCCGCTAAGTATGCTAAAGATTTTGCCCACGCTAAAAAGGTATCCTTTACAAAGTTTTTCTGGATAGTGTGGGATAATGTCAGTGTAGCTGACGATTTTGATTTTAGTTATGTACCAGACGAATGGAGCCAAGAATACATACACGTTTTTAAAAACAACGAGTATTACGATGGCATTTGTTTAGTACCTAAAGCATCGTCTCCGTCAGCAAGAGAAATAAAATATCGTTTCTTTACTAACAAAAAAGAAGTTGATGTACTTGCTTCGACACCTGCTGAATATGCAGTAATCAATCCAAGCACATACCAAGAATTTAATGATTTGAGACAATCTGCAACAACTGAGTTTGTTTGGGTTATTCCTAGTGACGTAGATGTTGCTTTTGATTTCGACTATCAAATACCTTACTGGGAAAAAGACACTGTACATATTTTTAAGAACGGTGAGTTCTTTGATGGCTTATTTTTAGTGCACAAAGATACTGAGATTGCAAAGCGAGAGTTTGAACATAGATTCTTTTCTAACAAAAAAGAAATTGATATTAACGCAAGTACTCCTAAACCTTACGAAGTATTTGAAATCGATTCTTACGAGGAATATTTAGAAGCACTTGAAAACAGCACAAATGATTTGTTTTGGATGAGTAGTAGAAATTTAACTGCTGATCTTCCTGCTATTTACTTTTCTCTACACAATACATACGACAGAAAACAAAATCATGCATTTATACATCGAGTAGGAGATATTGATTTATACAATGGTGTTTTTCTATGTAGCAAACATGCTCCACTAAGCAAGCGAGAAGTTGAGCACAGATTCCCTGTCAACAGAAAAGAACACGATATCGTAGCAAGTGGACCTGTGAAATATGATGTATTTAATGTAAACACATATGAAGATTATCTCGAAGCCTTCGAAACAACTAACACAGAAATGTTTTGGGTCGTACCAAGTGACGTCGATGCCGACGATAATTTTAAATTTGATACGTACTTTACGCACGATAATAAATTTGATAGAACAATAAATCATGTATTCAAGAATGGCGACTTTTACGACGGCATAATACTTGCGTCAACTTATTCTAAAATTTCTAAAAAAGAATTCGGATACAGATTTCTTACTAATAAGAAAGAATGGGATATTCTTGCAAGTACTCCAAAGCAGTACGATTTTTACAATATCGACTCTTATGAAGAATACAAGTACGCTTTAGAAAATAGTTCTACAGAAATGTTCTGGGCTTCGTCAAGAAATATTAAGGTTCTTGATACATTTGATTTAAACATGTACTTTAGTCATCATAATTCTTATGACCGTCAACAAAATCACGTGTTTAATCATAAGTTTGGCAAAGAAGTACTTAACAACGGTCTGATGCTGTTAAGTAAACGTACTCCACTAAGCAAACGAGAAGTTGAGCACCGATTCCCTGTTAATAGGAAAGAATGGGATATCTTAGCAAGTACTGTACAGACATTTGAAGTGTTTGAAATCGATTCATACAACGAGTACTTAGAAGCCCTTGAAACAAGTAAAACAGAAATGTTCTGGATGTCGAGTAGAAATGTTCTATTTAATGATAGCATTGTCGATGACTATTACTTATACCATATACCTGCACACTCGCATTTTGATATAGTAGAACGAGACCAGAATCACGCATTTATTCATCAAGTAGAAGACAAGCAGTTATACAATGGTGTTTTTCTATGTAGCAAAAACGCTCCTCTAAGTAAGAGAGAAGTAGAACATAGATTTCCAGTTAGTAGAATTGAGCACGAAGTTGTAGCAAGTGGTCCTGTGAAGTACGATGTGTTTGAAATTGATTCGTATGACGAGTACGAGCTTGCGGTTGAAACAAGTAAAACAGAAATGTTCTGGATGTCAAGTAGAAATATTTCTTTTACTGATCCAGAAATATACTTTACATTTGATAACGAATACGATAGAAAACAAAATCATGCATTTATACATCAAGTAGATGACAAAGATTTGTATAATGGTGCAATACTGTGTAGTAAACATAATCTGTTGACTAAACGAGAAGTCGAACATAGACATCCTGTTGATAGAAAAGAATGGAACGTTGTTGCAAGCGGTCCTGTGAAGTACGATGTTTTTGACGTAAACTCCTATGAGGAATATCTAAAAGCATTAGACAACTCTAAGACAGAAATGTTTTGGTCAGTACCGACAAACAGAGTTGATGTTTGTAATGACTTTAAGTTTGATACGTATTTTACACACGACAACAAATTTGACAGAACACAGAATCACGTATTTAAGAACGGCGACTTTTACGATGGTGTATTTTTATGCAGCAAGCACAGTGTCATTACTGAAAAAGAATTTTCTTATAGCTTCCTTACAAACAAAAAGGTATGGGATATTACTGCGTCTACTCCTAAACCGTTTGATATTGTGTTTATATCTTACCAAGAGCCAAACGCAGAAGAAAACTACCAAGAGTTACTAAAACGATTCCCAAGAGCAAAACGTGTACACGGTGTTAAAGGTATTCATCAAGCACATATTGAAGCTGCAAAACTTTCAGTTACTGACATGTTTTGGGTAGTAGACGGCGATGCAAAAATAACCAAAGACTTCTACTTTGATTTTGAACAGATACCAAATCACGACACATACACAAAATCAATGGTACACGTTTGGCGTAGTCGAAATCCTATAAATGACTTAGAATACGGTTATGGCGGCGTAAAATTACTACCTAAGAGTTTAACTCTTAAAGTTGACGTAAATAGTGCAGATATGACAACTAGCATTAGCCCGTCATTTAAAGCAATGCAACAAGTATCTAACATTACAGCATTTAATACAGATCCGTTTAATACTTGGAAAAGTGCGTTCCGTGAATGTGTTAAATTAGCAAGTAGGACAATTCAGGGCCAAGTAGATGACGAAACAGAAGAACGACTAAAGGTATGGTGTACTGAAGGTAGCAATTCTCCGTTAGGAAATTATGCAATAGCCGGAGCAATTGCTGGTAGAGATTTTGGATATGCTAATATCGATAATCCGGAAAACTTAAAACTCATAAACAACTTTGATTGGTTGCAGGAACAGTTTAATGCAGTTAGTATCTGATATAAAGACGGTTCATATCGAACTTACTGACAAGTGCCAAGCACAATGTCCTATGTGTGCTAGAAATTATAACGGAGGGAAAACTCGTCCGTTTATAAGAAATGGTGACATGAGTTTCGAACAATTTAAAGAATGGTTTCCGAAAGATTTTCTAGCTCAATTAAATAACTTTTATAGTTGTGGCAATTACGGCGATCCTGCATTTGCAAAAGACTGTTTGCAGATATATGCATATGTGCGCGAATGCAATCCTACAGTTAGATTGGCTATCCATACAAATGGAGGTATGCGGAACCCAGAGTGGTGGGCTAAATTAGCACAGTACAATATTGAAGTAGTTTTTGCTGTTGACGGGTTTAAAGGAAAGCATGAACTATATCGTAAAAACACTAAGTTTGATAAAGTAATAGAAAATCTAAAAGCATTTATTGATGCAGGTGGCAATGCAAGAGTCGATAGCCTAGTGTTTCAGCACAACGAACTAGAAGCAGACATGCTCGAAGATTACCTATTAAATTTAGGTGTGCGTAGTGTTAATTTTGTAAGCACTGTACGATTCTATGGCATGTCAGGATACAATGTATACGATAATAGTAACAATATAGAGTATACTATAAAACCTGCCCAGACCGATCGATTTAAACGCACTCCTAATAAGAGCTTAAATGCACTAGTTGATGTTAAAATACGCAATGCTGCAATCGAAGCAGCAACAATAGATCCTAAATGTATAAGCGAACAAGGTATCTATGTAGATCCTTACGGTAATATATTTCCTTGTTGTTGGCTTGGAGGGGACTACGTAGAGCATCCTATCGAAGAAAAATTGCCTATACATTATCTTAGAAATCTCAGTGTAGAAAATACAAAAAGCATACTCGAAGAAATCGGTGTTCCTAATTGTAGTGAAAATATTTTAGATAGCAATAAAAATTTATTTGAAAGATTGCCGGAATTTTGGCAAGGAAAAAACAAATGTTTAACTTGTACAAGACAGTGTAGCAAAGCAGTTTACGATGACAACAACAAATATACCGTGGAATGATATAACAAAGTTGGGTCAAAAAACCCTGCTAGGTACTGATTTATTTACAGTGTCATGGATACTTGCACGATTCTGTAATTACAATTGTTCGTACTGTTGGCCGTATGCTCGCAGTAGTACTCCTGATCATCAAACACTTGAAACATATAAAAATACACTAGATGAAATAAAAAGGCAAGCTCGCGAAAACGGATTTAAGAACTTTCATTTCAGTTTTAGCGGAGGAGAGCCTACTGCGTATAAGTATTTTGGGGAGCTTATAGAGCATTACTGTAGTGATACAGCGCCCGAATACCAAAGCATACACATGACCACAAATCTAAGTCCAGGTAGCAAGTGGTGGAACAGATGGTTAGACGCAACCAGCAAATTACAGCGTAGAAGCATCACTGCTAGCTTTCATGCAGAGTTTGCTAATGAACAAGAGTTCGGAGACAAGTGTCTTCAACTAATGAATAACGGTGTATTCGTTACTATCAACCAAGTTATGGTTCCTGAAATGTTCGACGACCTTTACGCTCGACTTAAAAGGTTTGCTGATAGAGGAATTAATGTTACTCTAAAACCACAGTCTGACCCAACTGCTTCTTTTGTTGTTACAGGTTACACTGAAGAACAAATGCAAATAATGCAGCAAGGATTCCCTCAAAGAATCCCAGACAATTACAAAGCATTAATACCTCTATACCAAGTTGAGCTAGAAGACAAAAATGGCAAAAAGTATAACTTAGATCAAGCAGAACGATTAAATGCGTTCGGGTTTAATAAGTTTAAGGATTGGACCTGCAATGCAGGCTATCAAGGATGCGTTATACGTGAACATGAAGTTAAACGAAGCTATAGTTGCCATGATGAGCCGTTAGGCACGCTACAGGGCGGTTTTAAGCTGTTTAAGACACCGTCTAAGTGTATTACTCCGTCGTGTGTAAGTAGTGCAGACAGTAAATTACCAAAGGTTAAGAATGAAAGTTGAATTAGAAGATGTACTTTTTTGGATGGATGCAATTCGAAACAGCGAAGATCGATATCGTACGTTAGAAAGTTTTTGGAAAGGTCAAGTACACAGCAAACAATGGTTGATCGAAACTCTAGAAAAATTTGTTAGACATCCGCACAGCATTGTTATTTATGGTGGATGGAATGGTGTACTTGCTAGTCTTATTTTTAACAGCGAGCTAAAGACAAGACATATAACAAGTGTTGATATAGATCCTACTTGCGAAGAAATTGCAACTACAATAAACAAGCCGTACGAAATGAATGGAATGTTTTGTGCAGTAACAGCAGACATGTGTAATTACAACGAACCTGCTGACGTTGTAATTAATACAAGTTGCGAACACATTACACAAGAACAATACGAGCAATGGTTGAGTAATGTACCAGATACGTCACTAATTGTATTACAAAGCAATAATTACTTTGACATAGACGAACATATAAGGTGCTCTTCAAATTTAGACGAATTTACAAGTATGAGCAAAATTAAACCACTATGGCGAGGTAATTTTGACACTCCAAAATACACTCGTTTTATGATTATAGGAAGAAAACAATAGTGTCTGACTTAAAAAAGTACCAACAAGAAATAGAAAAAGTATCTGGGACACCTACCTTTTGTGTACTTCCTTGGATACATTTCGCAACACGCCCTAATGGAGACATGCGTCTATGTTGCTCTGCAAATGCAAGTGGCGCAGGTAAAGATCACGAAGTAGGGTTAGTTAAAATGGAAGATGGCCGTCCTGCAAATTTCGGAAAACATACGCCTATGGAAGCATGGAATAACGATTATATGAAAAGTGTTCGTAAAACTATGCTCAATGGTAAAATACCTACTAGCTGTGTTAAATGTTTTGAAGAAGAAAAACTAGGAGTAGTAAGTAAACGTATTTGGGAAACAGGAACGTGGTACCAAGACAAAGATGCAGGTGTTGACATTCCTGAACTTATTCGCCAAACTAAAGAAGACGGAACTATTCCTGAAAACTTAAAATACTTAGACTTACGGTTAGGACATACTTGTAATATTAAATGTGTAATGTGTAGTCCGCACGATAGTAGTAAATGGGTAGCAGATCATAAAAACTTAATCCCAGTCCTACAAGATCCAGAAGTTAAACGACAAATGCAGTGGGATCGTAAAGAGTTTAATAACTTTTGGCACGAAAAAGATACATTTTGGGAAGAAATGTATAAGCAAATTCCTAATCTACGTCAAGTATACTTTGCTGGCGGAGAGCCCTTAATGATTAAAGAGCACAAAATGTTTATTGAAGAAATTGTTCGGCAAGGGTATCAAGATAAAATACTACTTCGTTATAACTCAAACGGTTTGTTAGTAGACGAAGATTTAATTGAGCTATGGAGTAAGTTTAAAAAAGTTAAGTTTGCAGTAAGTATGGACGCATCGCACGAACGCGATGAGTATATTCGCTACCCTACTGATTGGGATACAGTAGAACGTACACTTCATATGCTTGATAACACACCGGATAACATTCAAACAAGTCTAGCAACAGCAATACAAATTTTTAACGTCAAGCATTTGCCTGATTTTATGAAATGGAAGTTAGGAGCAGGATTTAAAAAATTAAATAGCGGAACAGTTCCTGGCGGAGTGCAAATGGGCGGTGGCTTAGTTAACATGCACTTATTATACATACCAACATTTTTAAGTATACAAATACTTCCTAAAGAAGATAAGCAAGAAGTTGAAGAACGCTTTATGGAGTTTAAAGACTGGCTGTGGCATAACTATAGACAAGACGACGACTTCTGGAAGCATAATCCGTACGGGTGGAAACGATGGGAAGCTGTCCTTAACCATATGAACGCACAAGACAACAGCCACTTACTTCCAGGATTTAAAGAGTACACAAACAAACTTGATAATATTAGAGGGTTAAGTGCAGCAAAAATTTTCCCAGAATTAGGACATTTATTATGACAGATCTTTTAAAAATTGTCAACACACGAGAGCAAGAATATATTGTAATAACATATTTTCCAACTGATATATGCAACTTCGATTGTTCTTATTGTTTTCCAGGAAGTCATCCTGCAAAGTTTAGATACCGAGATGATATTGATTTTGTAATAGATAATTTTCGAAAGTTATTTAAGTTTTATAAAGACAAATTTAACAAAACAAAAATTCATTTAGAAATAGCCGGCGGCGGAGAACCAACACTTTGGCCGCATTTAGTAAAATTTTGTACTGAAATAAAAAAAGAACACGATGTTTACATACAATTAACATGTAACGGTTCTCGTACAATCCGATGGTGGAAAACTATAATTCCTTATATCGACGAAGTCTTATTAAGTTATCATAACGAATATACAGATATAAATCATTACATAGAAGTTGCAGATCTTATTTGGGAAAATGGTAAGAAAATTAATGCTATGGTATTAATGGATGCGCTTAACTGGGAGAAATGTTTATCTGATATAGAAATTATGAAACAAAGTAAGTATAATTGGTTCATAATTGCAAAAGAAGTAGTTACTGCTCCTGGACACGACATTGAATCATGCACAGAAGAGCAACTAAAGTTTTTAAGCCAACCAGTAAAGCGATTGCCCGAATCTGATTATATTTTAAAGAATCTTGACGATTTCAAGATGGTTGAAAGTATAGCAATATATCCAAACGATAAAATAGTTCCTGCAAATTCAAATTATTATCTTGTAAATAAATTAAATTATTTTACAGGCTGGAAGTGCAACGTTGTATCGGAAAAAATTACAATATTTCCGTCAGGAAAAATCACAGGCTCGTGTAATGTTAAGTTTAATGCAGATTTAAATTTATATTCAAAAGATTTATCTAATGATTTAAAAAATATAGATAAGCCTTATATTATTTGCGATAGAAATTGTTGTGCCTGTCAAAGCGATACGCATATTACAAAGTGGCAATCTTAGTAAGGGGTATGTCTGCTGCACACGTACACCATTTACGTGTGCAGGTTATCCAATCTTCAGGCGCTTCAAAATTTCCATTATAGATGTTACCTAAACTTCCGCCTACCCTGCAAGTAGCACGATGAACTTCACCGTCCCAATTTATCATTAGGCTTTGAATACCAGCTGCACAAGTCCACCCTTCGAACTGGTTACGATGTTCTTTAATAATGTCGTTGGCGTGTGCTAGTTCTTTGTCGTCAATAACGCAGTTTGGTTTAGCTGTCGACTTCTGAGCCAATAGCCATTGTAAGTCTTCTGGTTTATATTTTAGATCATCAAACCAGTCGTGCTTTTCTGTCCAACGTATGCGTCTTACAACATACGGAATACCGTGTCCGTCGAACATAGTTGCACAGGCTTTTACTCTGTCTATATGATCGTGATGCGCCATTAGATTAACTTGAAAAGGAATTTTCCTTCCTGTCTCGTTTAGCTGCGACCAAAACAACACATTATTGGCACATCTCTGCCAGTTATCGTCCTCTTCAACATGTAGGCTAAAAACATAATGATTTACTGGAAGCTTATCATAAAATTTAGGCGGAAGTGTGCCGTTGGTTGTTATGTTAATCCAGTCTAATCTTTGTGCAGCATGATCTACTATATCTGCAATATCCGGATGCACACAAGGTTCGCCGCCCGTAAAACTAAGTCGTACTGGCTTGTCTAGTTCAGCTAGTGCATCTATTGTGTCTAGCATTACTTTTATGTTTGTATGCGGACTAAAGTTATCGTGTATTTCTGCAGGACAGTACGTGCAGTCTAAATTACATCGCTTACCGATATTCCATTCTACTTTAATTGAATCTTGATGCTGCCAGCGACTTTCTACTTTATACATATAGTGCAAACTCAGGATTGGTTGCAAGGAAATCTTGTCCTCGGGTATTGTCTAATCTTTTATTAAATTCTACACAATCTTTCCAGTGTGTATCATACATACATTTCGCCTGCAAAAAGTTAATGTTGTCTTGTATTTGTTGTAACGTAACTTTCTTTAAAAGGTCATTTGCTTGCACCATAGGATAGTCTAAAACTTTAGTCTTCATGTCTTCAAGTCTTCTTACTACCTTTTCCTTTAACTTGGGCGGAAGTACTTGCGCAGAAAGTGACATAGGATAATTTACTCTATGCGAGTAAAACACAATGCCCATTTTATTAATAAAGTAGTCTATCACTTGGTCTATTTGCATAATGTTATTTGCTTGTACTGTAAACGCACCTACTACACGACTTACATTAGGAAAACTTTTAAACACTTCAACGTTTTCTTCTATCTCGCTGAATTTACCATTTCCTCTAATGTATTCATAGACATCGTGTAAGCCGTCTATGCTCACGTTTACAGCGATTGATTTAAACTTAGGCCAATAGTCGTATATTGTACGTCCGCCTTTTATACCTAGCGTAGTGCCGTTTGTAGCGTACTTTAGTTCTATCTGATGACCGTACTCTGCAAGCTTGTCTAATATTTTGTAGTGGTATGGATCCATTAGCGGCTCGCCGCCTGCAAACTCTACCCGTCTAAAATACGGTAACAATTTTTCGAAACTACTCCACCAATTGTCCGAATTGTCAAATGGTCCGATGTATTGTCCTGGCTTGTCTACTAGAGCGTCCACCGTAGGAATAAGATAGTTGTTTTCTTTTTTATAAAATTCAGTAACTTGATCCCAATCTTTCCAGCTAGTGCTATCAAGCGGATTGCACATACGACATTTTAAATTACATAAGTTATTAATCTTGATTTCCATTGTAGGAATTTCAAAAGGCATTGTAAAATCGTCGTTTAAAGCGTCTAGTGCGTTAGGGTATAAGTTGATTCTAGCTTCGGGTATAACACCTGCTGTATGGCGCTGTCGTAAGCTCTGTACACCCTGATCTTCAAGGTCAAAGCACGGCTTACACACGTCTGGACGCTCGTTGTTTAGTACTTGTCTACGTACTTCACGTATAGCATCACCGTTCCATGCCTCTTCGATTGATTCTTTTTGTATCCATCCAATAGGTTGACTACGGCAGCAAATTTTAATAGCACCGTCTTCGCGTGTAGCAAGTCCTGTAAAAGGGTGCATACAAAATGTACAACTATTTGATTGCTTTTTCAATAGCCCATCCTCGTTCTTTGCACCAAAAACATTTGCCGCATGTAGGAACATATTGTCCTGGTGTATATGTCTTATAAGTTATATCTTCAAACTCGCCTTCGCAACTACGAGTAATATTTAAAAGGTCAAGAATGTTGTGTTTGTAATATTGTTCGATAATCCAATCTTTACGAGTATACACGAACGGATGACAAATGTCAACCCCGTCATGGATGAAATGTGGAAGTATGTGCCCAGTATCTCTTTCTTTAACTCTGCCTTCGAACTCTATGTCCGGGTTTAAGTTTACTCCACCGTACAGTGCATTCAATTTAAATTTATGGGCAATATATTCATTATGAGACCTTAAGATAATTCTATTTCCAGGCTTCATTTTACCGTATTCGTCTTTAATTAAGTATTCAGTAGGTTCTTCTAACTCAGGCGGTACTAAGTTTTTGTGATGATAAAATTTATTATTAAATCTATCTCGAAACCAGCCAACAACATTTTCAGCAATGTGCTCAGCCCATGGCCTTGTTTTCCACAATCTTATTTGGGTAGTAAAGTGTATATCGGCATTAGATTCGATACAAATTAGATACGCTAACAGAGCGCTATCAGCACCGCCGCTTAGGCTTACTCCAATACGTTCCCATTCACGCTTCAGATATAAATTCATGTAAATACTTATTCACTAAATATCTTTATGCTACAAAGAACTGAACACTCCGTTGACTTTAATAAAGTATCTCCATTATTAGATTTTACTAAACCAAAAACTGTGTTAAATTGTCCTACAGGTAACTTTTTTTACGATCCTTGGGTCATAAACACTGATTTAAAAGGTACTGTATGGGAAAGCATACTAGAGTCTTTGCCATATGATAAAGGAGAAGCTAGAGTTATTAAGCTCAAGCCAGGAGAATCGTATATGGCACATGCAGATATAGACGATAGATGGCATCTAACTTTACAATGCGAGCAGTCATATTTAATAGATTTAGACTCCCAAACAATGCACTTATTAAAAACAGACGGTTACTGGTACGAAATGGATGCCGGAAGGATACATACTGCTTCTAATTACGGTTCGTACGATAGGTTCCAGTTAGTTGTAAGAAAGTTACTAGCTAAAAATAAGTTAATATCGCCTGTAACAGTTAAGTTAGCAATTACAGAATTAGTTTATGATTATAGGTATAAGTTTGATAACCATATCAGTACTTGGCTTAATTTTGCAAATAAAGCATCAATTATTACAAACTTTGTAAAGCATGATGATTTTGTACAATTTGACGTTGAAGAAACAAAGGTTGACGAATTAATTAAAAAGTTACCGTCTTGTTTCGGGGTAGAGTACTTATGAAAGTAGCTTATACGCCGATAGACATAGAATTTGATAGTAGTACAGTTGATAAAGTACAGTTATTAAGTTTTATTAAAAACAATTATGTTAAAGATTTAGAATATACTTCTAAGTTAGCTCCTATAGTTGTTAGACATAAAGTTAATGACTGGAGATCAAAAGCTGATATTTTTGGAAAAGACGTTGGATACAAATTGTCTGACAATTATAAATTATATTATGCTCCTGGAATAGAAGAAACATTTCCTACTATTGTTAAATTACTAGACCAGTTACCGTATAAACAGCTAATTGGAGCTTGTTTCAATTTACATCAAAACCCATTGTATCCACATCAAGACGAAAACGATACAAATATGCCTCAGACTCCAGAAAGATACAATGTTTTATTGACAGAGCATTTTGGTCAAGATTCATTTTTTGTAGCCAAAACACGCACTTCGGAAAAGGTTTATCCTACTATTTTAAAAGAAGCGCCTGTCTACTCTTTTGATAATAGAAATTTTTATCACGGAGCTGACCCTGTGTTAGACAATAGGGTTATTTTAGTATGTTCTGGAATACTAGACGATGAAAGGCATAAAGAATTAATAAGAAGAAGTTCTGAAAAATATAAAAATTATGTTATAAAATTTTAGGAAAAGTAATGGCAGCAGAATTTATAGGAAATTTCTTTGCAGGAAAATGGGATAGCATCATAGATCTTCTTGAAACTCAGCAGGGTGAACTCCGTACTTTTAACGAGAGCTTTTACAAAAATGCTGACGGAAGATTTGATAAAAATATTAAAATGCTCAAAGGTGCTGGTTACGATAAAGTAAGCACTGTTGAGTGGATTAATTTCTATCCTGAAAAACACTTTGATATCTTACCTGTTAGAAAATTTGAAGATTATGTAGGAATGAAATGTGCAAGGGCGTGGATAAGCAAAATTCGACCAGGCAAGTATGCCCCTATACATCAAGATATTGATGATAATATTGAAGATTACTTAGCACAGGGAGAAGTAGTAAGGTTTAGTACGTTTATAAGTCAGCCTCATCCTGGAGGTGTGTTTTTGCTTGAAGACCAATGCTTTCACTGCGAAACATCTGGAAATACATACAAATGGGATCACTATTTAAATTGGCATGCTGGCGGAAACTGCGGATTACATGACAAGTATATGTTTCATTTTTTAGGAATACAATAATGGCACAATTTATCGGCAATTCAAATGACTTTATGAAATGGAATGAGTTAATGTCTGTTTTAAAAAACGTAGCTCCTCGTGAAAGGGGATCAGAGCAGAGCGACGATATCCATATAGATAATGAAAAAGTACAAAACTTAATGAAGTTATGGGAACATAAAGGAATTAAAGATAGTCCTGATATACACTGGATCGATTTCTTACCCGGAGAGCATTTTGATATCGAATGGGTAGAAAAGTTTGCAAATTGGCTAGGTGTTGAACCTGCAGGAGCTTGGGTAAGCGCAGTACCTCCGGGTTATATGGTCCCGTGGCACCCTGACTATAAAGATCCAGACCAAGAAAGAGAATGGCTGTCAAAAGGATATCTGTATCATTACACATGTTATATTTGCGAGCCGTCCTTTGGACAAGTATCAATTATAGACGGTCATGCAATATACAATGCATCTCAAGGAGATGTATACGAATGGGACGATTGGCAAGACTGGCACGGCGGACTTAATATGGGACTACACACTAAGTACATGTTTAACTTTTTTGGATGGAAAAAATGAATTCTGATTATGCATTTGATCTACAACTGCCGTTTAAATCTCCGTTAACTGATATGTCGGTTATACATAGAGACGGTTCCGAGCCTGATATATTTTTTATTGATCATAAAGATGTAAGCGAAGAATACCTTAATTGGATTGACGAGCAGGGATTAGTAATGACATATCCTCCTTTAATATTTTACACGCCAGTCAAACATCAAATCGGGATTCATATAGACGGACCTGGAGAACTAATAGACAGGGCTTGCATGAACTGGTGCGTTCAAGGTGTAGGAAGTTTAATGCATTGGTACGATGTTAAAGATGGAAGATCACCGTTTGAAGAAACTAACACTCAGGCCGGAACTCCGTATACTCAATATCATCCTAAAGACTTAAATCACTTACATAGTCAAACAGTTAAGTGGCCTACTGTTGTACAGACAGGAATTCCTCATAACGTAACTAATAGCGTCTGGGAACCGCGATGGGTAATAAGCTGCGATCTTAGTTTTAAAGACAGACCAAATGACGGTCTTACTATTAATGAAGCGAAGGAACTATTTAGTAAATGGACAGTTTAGATCTACAGTTTTACAAACTTAACAAGGATAAATCCTTTAATTTAGACCCATTGCCTGACGGTTCAGTTGTTGAGCAAGCAAAATGGATTATGCAACAGCAACATATTGGTTGGTTAGAACTTGACAATCAGCACCCACTGGAAGTAAACTATACAAAGTATTATAAGCACAGAGGTCATGAAAAACACCAGGGGTGGAGTAGTGTTTGCTTACATGGATTAGGCGAGGACAAAGTTGCTACAGCAGATAGTTACGGTCTAGATGAATTTAATGCTCCGTATACGTTTACAGACGTTGCTAACTTCCATCCGGAAACAGTAAGATATTGGAAAAACTTTCCGTGTGAAAGATTTACACGTATTCGATATATGAAGCTAGCTGCTGGCGGAGTTATAAGCGTTCACAATGACGGGTATAACGATATACCTGACGGCTTTAATCCTCTAGACGGTATACTGCCTATAAATGTTGCAATAGTCCACCCTGACCACTGTGAAATGATTATTGAAGATTGTGGAACAGTTCCATTTTCTCCAGGAAAAGTATTTTTAGTTAATGTAGCAAGAAATCACATGGTCGTAAACAAGTCTAATAATGACAGGATACATCTTATAGCAAACATTATTTTAGGCAATCGTAAAGAACAATTTTGTAAAATGTTAGTGGAAAGTTATGAACGTAATAGAGTTTAAATCCAGAAATGAAGAAATAGTGTTTTGTATGGTAGATTACACTCATACAATCACAGACGACTGGACACGAGAAGTAATTAAGAATTTATCTGACTTTGTTTTGTCAAATATTGTAGGGAAGGGATATACTGTCTTACAAGGTGTAAACGAGGAAGCATTGTTAACTAGAGCAGTTTCTGATAACTATAAACATGCAGTTGTACTTTCTACAGGAACTGAATTTATTAATGGTAGTGCGTTTTTTGAAGCTTTAGAACATGCAGTAAAACTTGACTACTTTATACAAGGGCATATTCCAGATAGAGGAGAAGGCTATTACCAGCTACATGAACAATGTTATATTATTAATATTGAAATGTACAGAGATATAGGATCGCCAATTATTGGTAAATCGTCGTATTACGATTACCATGAGCAAGTAGTACCTCTGCGTAGTGAAGAAAATATTCACGATGATTATACTCCAGTATGGATCGCTCCAGGAACTGAAACTCGTGTATATGCTCATAAATGGCACGGCTGGAATATTATTTCAGAAGCATTAGAAAAAAACTTACCGATATTAGTGTTTCAAGAAGATATTAGGAACAATAAAAAGTTTTATTATCCTGACTATATTCCAGCGTTTCGAAAAGCTCAGGAATATTTATACGGTAAACAAGTTGTAAGCAGTCAAGCACTATTCTATCCATTTAATACTGAAACTCCTGCTTATTTTAACAATGGCAATATTAATCAGTTAGTTGTACAAGCAAGCGGTTTAAACTGGATCGATTATTTAACACAAAACGGTTACACTAGCGAAACTACAGTAAATTTTGTTGATAATAATTTATTTGCATTAGAGTGTATGCAAGAAATAGTAAAATGGGACGGCCGAGATTATCCTACATTTATTAAAAATTATATTAACGAACGATGCAAATTTTTAAATATTGACATTCAGCAACGTATTGCTATCCCTATATCATCGTTAGAAGAACATTGGATCAATTTCTTGCAAAAAAATACTCAATGGTTAGATCTTTGGAAAGATATTAAAAATAAAGTAACATTTAAATTTACACATGCTGATCTAGTACTTAATAGATCATTACCGGTTGAAGCCTGGTTAAGCAACAAATCAAATACAGTAATACATTTAAGCAATATTTTTAATTATGATCCAACAGCACCGTTTGTTTCAGTACGAACCCGTGTTGAAAATGAGAATTTTTTAATTTCTAAAATTGCAGAGTTTTTGCCTAGTGCTTGCATTGTTTTCTCCCAAAGAGCGTCTGATAACTTTGTAGATTTGCCGTTGCGCAATCATCATATTGCTTCTGCAAGCGAAATGCAATTAATTAAAACTAACGAATTACAATGCCCAACATGGCACATGAACGGCGACTGGCAATGAAAAAAATAGCTATAACAGGACATACTAGGGGTATAGGCAAAGGCTTATATAACTTTTTTTCTAAATCTTACAACGTTAAAGGCTTTAGTCTTGAAAACGGATATGATATTAATGACTACGATAGAATTTTAGACGAAACCGACGATTGTGAAATTTTTATAAACAATGCGTATAGTTATTACAAACAAAGTGAGCTAGTAACAGCCTGGGCGCAACGTCATAAAAATCATAAGTATTTAATAATTAGTACAAGTAGTATTGCAGCAGAGCCTTTACTAGAAATTAAGAAAGTTTTCCCACATTTAGAAAATTATGCAAAGGAAAAATATGCTATTAATCGTGCTAGTTGGGAAGTCAATCATAACGACGGATTGTGTAAAGCAAGCGTCATTATGCCAGGTGTTGTAGATACAAAATTTTATAATCCGTATGATACTGAAGAACAGAATGGGTTAGAACTATATAATAGAGTAATAGAAACAAATAGTATTATTACAGTAGATGACTTAGTTAAGACCGTAAATTTTATTATCGAAAGCTGGAACGGAAGAAATTTTATATCAAGTATGACTGTTCTGAATGCGTATTAAGGAAATTCAATGGAAAAAAAGATTTGGATAGGCGAAGAAATACCTATAGCTCATAAGTTGTTAAAGTATAGAGAAGGTTTAATAAATGATTTTATGAAAGGCTTTGACAATTTAGAAGATGCTATAATGGCTAATACAATTAACAGTATACAGCCGCAGTATTTAAATGTATCGTTAGAAGAAGCTAAAAAGTTCTTAGTACAACAAGATCCGATTACACGCAAGTGGAATCCAACATTTGACGTTTGGAGAAGTACACTTTTAAGAAACAAAGTAGAATTGAACGGCAAAGTAGAATTAGATGAATATGCTAGCGAAGAAGATGCGAAAAAGTTCCCTACAGCTATGGCATTATTAGATGAATTTAGCGATGCATGTTATGGTTTAGTTTATAGCGGATTAGGTCCTCGCAGTATTTTGCAAAGACACGTTGGTCCAGAAAATATTGATGGTCTATATTTAAGAGTACACTTACCGTTAATAATCCCCAAAGGTGACGTATTTTTAGAAGTAGATAACGAAGAAGTTACTTGGGATCAACTAATGGGGTTTAACAATCAGTATTTACATAGTGCACATAATTATACTAATGAATGGCGTTTAGTTATGATTATGGATCTTCGTAGAGAACTAATAGGAATGGAGCCTGGAAAATATAATGATCAAAGTGATAGGATAGGAGTAGATCCATTTGTTAGAGGATACCAAAATTAAAGAATGGGTAGAGACACTCTCTACTCCGAAAGAGCAACTAGGAAATTTTCCAATTTGTCCTTTTTCTAGTAATGCATCTTATACTGTTGAATATACAGACGGTTCAGATATAGACCCTCCGCCGTGGGATTTCGAATTAATAATATATGTACTCCCGGACTATGACGAAGACACTGTAATCAAAATAGCGCAAGAATATAACAAAATGTTTCCTAATTTAGTATTCTTACCTGATCCTAAAGACCGGAAAACATATATTAACGGAGTATTGACTAGTAATGGAAACAGAAACTTAATATTATGTCAATATAGAGAAAAGTTAAATGCAGCTAGGCAAAAATTAGCTCGCACTGATTATTATAAATTTTGGGACGAAGAGTATCTAATGGAGATTTTAAATACATGACATGCTGGACTGAATACGATCCTTTGAAGGAGGTTATTGTAGGAGACTGTAATGACCCGGGTGATTTTGACTGGTTTCTTGATGAAAAAGTTAAACCTAAATTTAATTTAATATTAGAAGAAACTAAAGAGGATCTTCAAAATCTCAGCGATTATCTAACTAAATTAGATATAAAAGTGCATAGACCTATCCCTACAAAGTTTAATAATCAAATCGATTTAGGAAATTTTATAATACCTAATCCAGCAAGTCCTATAGTGCCTCGAGATCAATATTTGGCATATAATGATACAATCATTCAAACATATACTAGCATGGTTGATAGATATTTAGATAGTTCTGCGTATTACCATATTTTTAAGGAACAGTTTGATAACGGTAAAAATTGGATCAGTATGCCGCCTCCGATATTACAAGATTTAGCTGAAACAGAAAAATGGTGGATTAAAGGCGAAGAAATATATAACTCTACGCTAAAAGACCGTTTGCTATGGCATACTGCAACAATGTATAAACTCGGTGATGCTCTTATTACTAACACGTTAGGACCTGGAAATCAAAATGGCCTAAGTTGGATGACAAGGAACTTACCTAATATTAATATTATCAGTAATACAGAAACACATCAACATGGTTACGGACACATAGATCATGGATGGTTTATGACAGATGACGAAGTAGTTTTTTGTGTCAATCGAAGCTGGGTACCCTCAGTATTGCAAGATAAAGAAATTATCGAATTATATGATTACTTCGATCCGTTTGATGATCAGAAATTTTTTAACGACTATACAAGTACTGCTGGCAAGTATAGTGTAGAATGGTTAGACAAATGGCTTAACGGCTGGAAAGGATATTCACAAGAATGCTTTTTCGATACAAACGTATTAGTATTAGACAAAAATAACATATTATTTACAAATGAGCAGCCCCGTATTTTTAAACTAATGGAACGCAGAGGCATCAATTGTCATGTTGTGCCGCAACGACATAGTTTCTTTTGGGAAGGTGGAGTACATTGCTTAACTTTAGATTTAGTCCGTAACGGCGTCTGTAGAACTATTGTATGAGGTTAATGCCTCATACAATCTTGTATGTAATGATTTAAAATAATTCTCATCGGCAGTAATCGGTACTATGATTAAAAGTCCGTCACCGGCTTCGTTCCACATTCCGCTACTCAGGCCAAATTTCTTAAAGTGGCTCTCTATAGTTTCTTGATTATCTCTATAATTGTTATTAATTAGATTTAAGTTATAAACTAATCCGTGAGAATTGTAGCTGTTAATAATTCCACTAGTTTGTAAAGAATAAAAAATATCGTCTGCACTATTTTTTATATTAGGATAATTAGCTAAAATATTTTCTTTTTCTAATATGTCTATATATTCTAACACACTATAAATTCCGCTCAAACTAAAACTATAAGTAAATCCGTGAACTAATGGTATATGTTGTACAACATTAAAGATGTTTTCTCCTACAAGTGTTGCACTTAGTGGAAAATATCCTGCGGTAAACCCTTTACCTAACGTAAAAATATCAGGTTGGATAATAGTGTTGTTGTTCTCGTCCTTCCACCCAAAGAAATTTCCAGTCTTACCTCCGCACATTGCAATATCGTCAACAATTAAAACAACATCGTTGTCTGTGCATACTTGTCTTAGTTTAGACCAAAACTCTTTACTAATAGGTTTAAGGCCGTCTTGCCAACTACTAGTTTCAATAACAACACATGCAGTATCGCTCCAGTCTCTATCTAGGTCCTCTAAAGTGCGGGATAAAGTGATACAAGATCTAACACGACCGTATAATTCGTGCATATCTCGAGTATCAGCAACACTTGAACTTAAATATGTACTGCCATGATAGCTGTTATCAAATCCTATAATAGTAGATCGTTTTTGTTCCTTACCAATGTGATATAACTGTGCTACACGTACAGCACCTTCGATAGCATCGCTTCCTGACAAACTAAAGATACTTCGGTATCCGCCGCTCAAATTGTAAAGTTTTGTAGCAAGTTCCTGTACAGAATCATTTGTAGTTAAAAACTCGCCACTGCAAAACGGCAATTCGTTCATTCTAGTAGTAACTTTATTAACTAAATCTTTGCGTTTAAACCCTAAGGTAAAGCAACCGCAGTTGCCCATACTCAAATCTATATAAGATTTTTCATTTTCGCAAAAACCAAATTCTTCGTATTGGTTAATAGTTCTTACGTTTGACAAATCGTTGTTAAACGCATACGGAAACATTGCTTTTGAAGTCATAGGAAGCTCAACGATAGTGATATTCTTTTTTTCAACGGATCAAGATTTTCAACACTGTGTATAGTACTAGTGTCTAAACTGTGCCATCTAAAAGGTTCAATTTGTATATCTTCGATAACGTCTAATTTCTCATAAGGAAATATAGTTTGAGGATATGCTGTTAAATGTTCAAATTCTTGTTTAGGCTTATAGAATACTGTGCGAGATTCTCCACCTGTTTCGATAACATAATTGAACGCATACTTACGCATTTCGTCTACATGAGGAGTGATAGTAGTCCCTCCATACATTGACTGTATACTTACATATGCTACATCGCGACTAATATTTTCTCGAACCCACTTATCAAGATCTTCGTTCACGCCTAAAAAATCAAATTGTGCTAGGTTTTTAAAATGCTTTGTTGCTTCTGAAATAGGGTACCCTAAAGACTTATTCCAGTCTATTTCTAATCCTGTAATAGCTTCGACAATACCAGGATCAGCAGCAATATTTAAACTATCTCTAGAGTTGTTTTGTACATACTCTAAAAATTGATCAGTATCGTGAAAATTACTGATAGGGTTTTCTGTATAGTATAGAATTTGCTCAATCAGTTCCTCAGGAATTTCCGGAAAATCTAAATAAGTAAAATGTGACATGCACATATTTATAGAGGAATCAAATGAACATAGCGATTATTGGCGGAGGCACAGCCGGATGGATGGCAGCATCGTATTTTTCAAAACGTTTTAGTAATTTTACTATTACAGTTGTAGAGAGTCCTAACATTCCACGAATTGGCGTCGGAGAAAGTGTAACTCCCCATGTTGCGCAGTTTTTTACAGATTTAGGGATCGACACGCATACGTGGATGAAAGAAACTGGTAGTGTATATAAATGGGCTAACAAATTTGTTAATTGGCACACTGGTAGTGACTACGAGTATTTTAGTTTTTCATATCCTACTAATCCTACACTATTGTATAAAGATATTGATAAGCCGTATTCTATTGAGCAAGTATACAGTATCGATGGAGACGATTTAAGTAGCGATTATCTTTTAAAATTGTATAATGACGGACATATTGATAAGTTTGACAAGTATTTTAATAGTCAATTTTATTACATGGAAAAAAATGTTTCTCCGTTTGACGGAAATACAAGATTATTAAATGTTCCGTTTAGCGGAGCACAACATATCGACGCAGAAAAAGCAGCAGATTTTTTAAGAGACAACGTTGCTTTAAAAAATAATGTAAAACACATTAAACAAAAAGTAGTTAACATTGTTGTTGACGGAGATAACATAAAACATGTGGTATTAGATGACGGGAATGAAGTCACAGCTGATTTATTTTTAGATGCTACGGGCTTTAATAGAGTTTTAACAAAGGCGCTAGGTTGGAAAACAAAACTATACAATAATAATCCTGTTGACAGTGCCTGGGTGTGTCCGTTAGATTATTCTAACAAAGAACAAGAACTAGTTAACTATACACAATCTATTGCTCAAGATCACGGTTGGATATTTAAGATTGGCTTAAATCATCGTATGGGCAGCGGCTATTGTTTCAGTAGCGATTTTACTAGTGACGAAGTTGCACTACAAGATTATTTGGCAAATACAAAAAATCGTATGCAAGAGCCGAGATTAATTAAATGGACGCCCGAACGCCTAGAATATGCAGCTAAGGGCAATACTGTTGCTATTGGTTTAAGTTGCGGATTTGTAGAACCTATGGAAGCAAATGCGCTTTATACTATTATTAATAGCATTATTAGATTAGCAGAAACAATTGACAGCAGTAAAGAGTCTGGAATATTAGATTACACTAAGTTTAATGAAATAGTTACATACGGTATAGACGATATTGCTGATTTTATTCTAGTTCACTATACTATGAGTAATCGAAACACTAACGACTTTTGGAAAACTATGTCAGAATTAGGCAAGAAAGAGTCGCACCAAGATCTAATATATGAAAAATACAAAAGTAAATTTAACACAATGAATGCTGCACTGCAAGGATATACAATGTTTCCGCAATATATGTGGGCACAATTAGCAACTTATCTAGGAATAGATACAAAATCTTGGTATAATTTAAAAGAAGATACAACATACGAACTTGCAAAGTTATACTTTACAAATTTAGAAAATAAACATAGATTAATTAGCTCAACTAGAATGAATAACGCTCAATGGCTTTCTAAATATGTTTTTTCATAAATTAATGGTAATGGATCATCCGGCCACTTAATATAATTAGTGTATGCTTGCTCTAATAAAACACGCATGTCGAGAAAATCATTTTGGGTTAGAGTGTCTACTAATTCTTTTCTAGTTTGATTTAATATAGGGCTATAGAACTTTATATTAATTGGCTGCTCTGCATAATCACTTGTACTGTAAAATGCATACGTGTGCATAATTCCTTTAGGATCTGTATAAAAATATTTTGTATAAAGATTGGGCTTTATTAATTCTTCTTTATGAAATTCTTTTGTTATTTGTAGTAATTGTTCTTTATAATCCTTTGGAACAAAATCTTCGCAGGTGTTATTGTACCATAAAAACGATAAAGATCTATTAGAAATATCAATGTCTAATACTTCGGGAGCCCACTGATATTTTTTTAATTTGTCCAAGTATGCTAATTCTCTTTGAAAACAATCATTTACTAATTCAACCGGATACCTTGTGCCTTCCGGATTGAAATCCATTACTGCAATATTATTATTAATATGTAAATTAAAGATACCGTGATTAATAGTATTCAAGGTGGCTTATTCCTAAGGTTTTACGAAAATCTTCTGTAAACTTACCGTCGATGCGCAGTCCGTATGTTTGTGCCATAACACGATTGCCTCCGTGCCAATCCTGATCGTTCCACCATGCAGCTCTAGTGTTTAATCCGTATTTCATTTTCTTTTCCGGATCCCACAGATAAAACTGATTTCGAGTATCAGGGCGTATGTGTATAAATTCATTACGATGCGGCATAGCAACATTTAATCCATTCTTAGCATCTAAGTCTCTATGTTCGAATGGCAATCCGTCGTGTTCACAATGAAAGAAAATAACACGCCCGATGTGTTCAAATATATTCTGCTCCTTTAATTTAAGAACCCAGTCTACTACTCCTGGAAAGTATGCTGCTTCTTCTGTGAGTTGCCGCTCTCCTGGTCGGTCGTCCCAGTCTCCTTCTTCCCATAGAAAGTAGTAAATGTAAGGATCGTATGCTCCTATTGCCATTTTAAGATAGCGTGTAAATAAATTTCTTTGCTTATAGTCTTTAAAGTCAGTAGGCCAAAGTTTCATACCTTCTACTTTAATAGGGTCGTCGTCTGGCAAAGACATAAACTGCTGCATTGCAGCATATATTGGAGTCCAATTTACTTTATAACTCATATCGTCAAATGTAAATCCAGGCTCCATCCAGGTACCTTCTTTAGCATACTCTCTTGCTAGAGCAAACCCGCTATATATTTCTGGTTGCAGCTTATCGAACGTATCCATGTCAAGATACTGCTCTAAGTCAAAATACAGTTTGTTTCCAATTCCTTTAATCATACTAATACTTATTCGGTAAATATCCGTATGCATAGCAATTTTGAATACTATTACAACATAGACAACACTAGAAATAATCTAGTATACACTAGTCTAATGTCTAAAGATAAAAAAACTTTCTGTCAGTGGTATTATAACGATGGAATTTATCACGGCGGACAAAATGAAGTTATCGATCCTAAATTAATGGACGAAAAGTTTAGACGAGAAGTTCAATACTTAGAATTAATGAAAAAGTATTATCCTGAGTTAATTCCTAAATTTACAGTTTCTGCAAAGGATTACAAAATATTTTTAGAAATAGACGGACCCGATTTTTGGAATAGCGCAAAATGCTCAATAGATAACTATGACTCTGTATTGCCCAACTGGCAAGACCAAATGATAGAAATTTTAAAAGCGCATAAAAGCTTAGGGTTACACAAATATAGTATGCATCCTAGTAGTTATTTTGTAGTTAACGGTAGATTAAAAAGCATGAATTACTTTTTTACCTATCATAAGTCAGAGCCCTGGGTTAGCATTGCTGAAGTTGAAAGTCACTTGTCAAGTAATAGAAAAGAAAAAATGAAACAACACTTAGAAGCACTTTGTATAGACTGGAATACTCCGCAATCTTGGGACTTAATGGATAAACTTTGTTGGAACAGTTTTAGAACAAACTACCCTGAAGAGTTTATAGAGGCAGCATTAAATGTTTGAGATAGTGCCATTTTCAGATGATTTAGACTTAGAAGAGTTTTACGAAAAGGCAAAAGCAAAAGGTTACGTAAATAATTCTAGTCGTTTTTGGCTTAAAGACTGCTTTCGTAATGAAGAAGAGAGCGAGACGTGGATTCTATATTACAATAATAAGCCAGTTGGAAGTGTGGCAGCACACTCGTTTCCGGAAATGGGGGCAAACTCGTACCGCATTGCTGCCCGTACATGCATATTCACAGATGAAATAGATACAATAAGTTTGCGAACACGCAATCAAATAATTACACATCAACATGCTACAGGACAATTTCTTATTCCAGCTTGTATAGAGTGGGCAGGAAGAAACAATAATTTATATATAACGTCTAACAACTTAGAAGCAGGATCTCAACGATTAGTACACACTATATACTTTCCTTCAATGGAAAAATCAGGACAAGTTACAAACTGCGGAGAGATCGAATACAGAGGCGCTATACAGACAGTTTGGAAGTTAAATGTAGACAAATTTTACGAAGAACTGGAGAAACACGGTAGATGGAAATAAAAAATACAATAAGTTTATGCGAAATATGTTATCGGCATGTTACTGCAAACGTTTTTGAAAGAGACGGCAGCATTTGGATGAACAAAACTTGCCTTCAGCACGGAACTTTTGAGTACATGATAGAACGTGATTCTGAGTTTTATAATAGTCTAAATTACAATGTACATGCGTATGATATTCCTAATAGTATTATGATAGAAGTTACTGACAGGTGTAACTTAAATTGCCCACACTGCTATCATGAACCAGAAAACAAGTCTACTGATAAACCTATTGATTTGATATTTTCACAAATACAATCTTGGCCTAAAGACGCAGGCGGAGTTATTTTAGCAGGTGCAGAACCTACGGTTAGAAAAGATCTTCCAGAATTAATTAAAAAAATAAAACAATATCAATTAGATAATGATCGCACCCATCAGGATATAACTATTCTTACAAACGGTGTAAAGTTTAGTAACAAATCTTTTGTAGAAGAAATTTATAACGCAGGTTGTAGAGCTGTTATGATAGGGTTGAATCATCCTTCATATCAAGGCGAGGTTGTGCATCGTAAACAATTGGAAGGTATTAAAAATTGTAAAGAAGTAGGTTTAATAATTTATTATATCGGATATACTATTGAAAGCTACGATCATTTGCCCTTTATTCTAAATGAAATACAAGAATTGGGAGATTCTGCAATACAATATAGAATTAGAGCAGGAAGTGATATTGGGAGAAATCCAGACGAGCCGAGAGTATTTTTAAGCGATAATGTTAACGAAATTAAAGCCATTGTTGATAAACAAGGTTGGTCTTGGGAAAAAATTCCAGGAGATGATAACATCTATCATTACATGGTTAATATTAACGGAATAACACATCGAATTATACAATGGAGTGATCCTAAAACAATCGACATGGAAGAACTAAAATGCGGTCCATGGTGCGATTTTGTTCCTGGAAAACCAATAACAAACTTTTTACATCAAGTAATGCTGAGAGATGCAGCTATTAATGAAAATAAAACATTAATCGATACTGTTCCGTTAGAATATACTTTTGTATCAAGAGATGCTCTAAGGTCTAGCAAGTCTTCTTAAGAATGTTTCGTTTATATTCGACGGCGAAAAGTATTGATTTATTTTACTAATAACTATTTCTTTATCAAAAGGTTTGCAGCTAAACACGTCTATATATCCTTCGTTGCTTTTAGTTACAAAATGAGCAGTTAAGTTACTTGTAGTAATCATTTGTAGCACACTGTATCCTTCATTATCAGTTCCGTCTAATAGATACTCTATTTGCATATCTCCGTGTGCAACCATATCGATAGAGTCAATGGTATCTAAAACAAACTTTTTAATATGGTCTTTATCTGTAATATTGCTACAATTTGCACAATCAAGAATTAGATGATAGCCCCAAAATTTTGTCATATAAAATCTCTGATAGTTTTGTATGAGCATCAATGCCGTAATGAAGGAACGGTAACTGCTTAAAGTTTTGATCCTTACACCAGCTTAAATAGCTGCTGTATCCGTCTATAGTATCTGTAAAGTCATATGAGTTAGCTGTCATATTTAAATGCAATACGTGCGCTCTGTGTGCTTTACAGATACTGTCTACACATACATATATGTCTTTAACATTGTCATAAGACCGTTGCATAGTCTTTAAAAATACCTTGTTAAACGGATGAACCATATTACTTTTTTTAGAAGCAATATCTATAGCTCCTGTCCATTGAATGCCTGCTTGTATAAAATTGTCGTTATCTCTTCCTAAGTAAAGACCTTTGTCTGGATAGTAAAACTCTTTACGGTCAGGACTAGTATAGCCAAAAATAACCAAAGAGTTACTATCTATCATTTCGATTAATTTTCGTAAGCTTCTATCGTTACTTCCGCCAGTTAATGCATAATTTTCGCATGGTAAATTTAATTTGTCTGCTAACTTTTGAGGAAACGCTAACATTTTTCCTGGAGCGTCTGCTTCTTCTAATGTTAGCTTACCTGACAAGTAATCGTCAAGACTTGATTCGGACGACAGTTCGCATCCAGCTACATGGCTATCGCCAAAAGCAATTACTTTATTAAACTTATTCATTAAATATACACATGTTTCAAGTTATCTTATTTACCGATGCACCATATCCCCATCATAGAATTCGTGGCTACGGCGTTCATAGAATTGCCTCGGAAATACGAGCCAACGGGTACACTTGTTTAGTTGTAGATTTTAGTTCAGCACTTACTTTTGACAAGTATAAAGAGTTGTTAAACCTTTCTGTTGGTCCTGAGACACTAATGATAGGGTTTTCGACTACTTGGTTGCCGTATCGATTACCTGATCAAGAAGGTTATACAAACGAAATTCCTGGGCACGATATAGGCGAAGAAAACAAATTTAACAGTAATAAAGAAGAAAAGCATAATTGGCGCACCGAAAACATGGTAGCAAAATTTGGAAACGCCGAGGTTGACGAATGGTTATTGTACCCTAAATCACTTAATCCTAATGTTAAGATTGTGTTAGGAGGAGCTAAAACAGACTTTTATATGGATTTACCACACGTAGATAATTTTATTTTCGGCATTGCCGAAACTATGACTATTGATTATTTAAACAGTCTGAGCGGTAAAGGTCCAAGAAGAATATTTAATACAATGATAGATTATGACCGTAAAGCTCATAATCCGTCCTGGGATTTTAGAAAAAGTCAAACCCGGTACACTGATTGGGATTTTATACAGCCACAAGAAACACTTAATTTGGAAGTAGGTCGAGGATGTAGATTTAAATGTGCTTTTTGTAATTTTCCTTTGATAGGACAGAAGAATGTTAATGATTACTTAAAATTTCCTGAAGTTATCAAAGACGAGCTACAAAAAAATTATGAATTATGGGGCACTACAAAATATTTTATTGTAGATGATACTTTTAATGATAGTACAGAAAAGTTAGAAATGCTCTACAATGTAATGCGCGATTTGCCTTTTAAAATTAAGTTTTGGTGTTATACAAGAGTTGACTTATTAGCTGCAAAGCCCGAACAAATGGAACTAATGAAAGAACTAGGTGTAGCTGAAACATTCTTTGGATTAGAAACTTTTAACGATCTAAGTTCTAGAACAATCGGTAAAGGAATGCCAGCATCTAAGCGAAAAGATACTCTATATAAAGCAAAAGAAGTATGGGGAGATCGTGTTTGGATGGAAGGTGGATTTATGATAGGACTTCCTCATGAAACTAGAGCTTCTTGGCAAAGTACTGTTGATTGGTTAAAACGCGACGACTGTCCTTTGGATATATCGACTTGTTATCCATTAAACATTGTTAAAAAGACAGAACGAAATCAATGGTTCCCTACTAGCTGGTTTGACGAAAACTATGAAAAATTTGGTTATAATTTTCCATTAAACAACAATGATTTAGATAGTTTATTATATTGGGAAAAAGACGACGACACTGACATTAAAAATTTTTATGAAGCAGCGCAAATAGCCGAAGAAAGTACAGCAGAACTTAAACCCTATCAAAGACTGCGTCAAGGAGACTTTTATGTAAGCTCGTTTAACGATGCTCGATTGTGCGATAGAGAAAAAACTCTCGATATGACAGCAGAAGAATACCAAAACATATTGAACACGATAGACTTCACAGAATTATATTACGAAACAGTTAATCGAGACTACTTTGATAAACTATTTAAAAAGTTAAAAGGAAAATAATGTTTAACGTAATAATGTTTACTGATACTCCTGAGTTTGCTACACGCACCCGAGGTTACGGGGCACATAGATTAGCTTCTCACATGAGAGAACACGGGTACTCTGTTCTTGTTATAGATTTTATTTCTGCATTAACATACGATATTTTTAAAGAAATAATGGACCATGCAGTAGGAGACAACACTTTAATGGTTGGTATATCTGCAACTTGGTTGCCTTTTAGGTACACATTACTTGGCGCCGGAGATGAAATAGGAATGCACGATCCGGGTAGAGAAATTGAAAAAGAAGGAGTAGACGAGCATTTAGCAGGAGAGAGTGATTTATTTGCTGATAAAATGTCAACTGCTATTGTAAAAAACGATGTAGAAAAATGGTTTGGGTATATTAAACAGAAGAATTCTAATGTTAAACTTTGCTTAGGCGGAACGAAAATCGGAATGTATCTAGACATGAAAATGATAGATTATATGTTTGTCGGATTTGCAGAAACAATGGTAATAGATTTTTTAGATAGTTTAAGTGGAAAAGCACCAAAGCGCATATGGAACAAAGTTATTGACCACGATCAAAAAGCCAATGCTCCTGTCTGGGACTTTAAATTAAGTCAAACTCAATATACAGAATACGATCTATTACAACCACAAGAGCCGTTATCTTTGGAGGTAGGCAGAGGATGCAGATTTAAATGCAAGTTCTGCTCTTACCCCTTAATTGGTCAAAAAAATATCAATGACTACGTTAAAGAAGAAGATGTACTTGTCGAAGAATTACAACGCAACTATGATCTATATGGCACAACTCGTTATTTTATAATCGACGACACGTTTAATGATAGTACAGCAAAGATGCAATTATTTTTAAATGTTACTCGAAGATTATCATTTAAAATATCGTTTTGGTGCTATTTGCGTTTAGATTTGCTAGCAGCGTTCCCAGAGCAATTGCCGATGCTAAAAGAAATGGGACTAGCACAGTGTTATTTCGGTATAGAAACATTTAATCGCGATGCAGGAAAACGCATAGGAAAAGGAAGTGATCCGGAAAAATTAAAGGAAACTTTATATAAAGCAAAAGAAATATGGGGAAATAACGTTAATATACAAGCCGGGTTTATTGTAGGATTGCCTCATGAAGACTCTGTGTCGATTATGGAAACAGCAGATTGGTTATCAAAACCTGACTGCCCGATAGATATTAAATGGATAATCCCTTTAAGTATTGCGTACAGCGATAGTGAAGTTATGAAGTATACATATAGGAGCGATTTTGACAGAGATGCACCTAAATACGGGTATTATATGCCAGAGCCTAAAAGGTTTTGGGAATGGGCTAAAGATGACGAAACAGACATAAATTCGAGCCAGCGAGCAGAAGAAGTTGCACTAGCAGCAGAAGCTAAGTTACATAACCCTCCATACAAAGGAAATTTATATAATGCAAGTTTGCCTCATCCTATTCTATCAGATAGAAATAAAACAATGAGTATGAGCGATAACGAGTATGAAAAACTAATAGAGCAGGTCGATAAGCCTGCTCTATACTTAAAGTCTGTAACCGAAGATTACTTTAAAGTTTTAATTAAAAAACTACAAAGTAATTAAACCCAGGCCAAACTTCTCCATGATGTTCCGTCGTAGATTGTAGTTACAGTATCGCCTGCACCATTATCTAGTAGTAATACCATTGATCCTGTACTAGGCGCTGTAATTGCAGCATCTCTTGCAGCAGCGTCAGCGTAAGACGGAATTTGCATATCTGATGTAGCTTTAACAGTATTAGAAGTAAATGTACCAGTTGCATCAAATACATATTCCCAAAATTGGGTAGCGCCTGTTCCAGGTTTTGGAATAACAAAACCTGCGCCGCCATGTACTTCATTGTCTTGTATGTCAGATGCAAATATAGCCATTCCTCCGCAAGGATCATATGACGTTCCGTTCCATGCTAATCCTAATTGGCCTGCAAGTTGGTCGCCTATTTGTACACTTTGCGGCTGTGTAAAAGTTCCTCTTGAGGAATACTGTCTAATATTTGCTGCCTCGCCGGTATTAACTAACCCGTGAATAATAATGCTGTTATTAGTGTCTGTGAAAATGCGTAATCCTGATGGAGCGGTTGTATCACCGACATATACAGGGTTTGTAAGATCACCATCTGATCTAGATGACAACAATGTATCTGCATATACTGTACGATTATTAGAATCAATGATTATACTTGAATCATCGCCAAACACGCTACCTTTTAAATCACCATCAAATGAACTAGCTGTGACGCTAAGTGCTGTAATATTATCAACATTAATATTACCGCTTACACCAGGTATGCTAGTAAACGATAACGCACCAAATCCGTCAGTAGTAAGTACTTGCCCAGGAGTGCCATCTGCAACATCAAGTTTACTAATGTCGATCGAGTTGTCAGGTATTGCAAGTATTGGATCTATAAACACTAATCCACCTTGTGCATCAATACTTAACAAGTCTCCTTCAAGACCTGGGTTAGCATTAATTTGATCAACCCCGATTGAGTCATCCGGTACTGACGTAAGCGCATCAATAAACGCTAAGTTTCCAGATCCATCTATGCTTAGTATTTGTCCTGCTGTCCCTGGTTGCACTTCAAGTTCGAGAACACCGACTGAATCTTCCGGTACTGTTGCTAATACATCAGCAAAAACAAATCCGCCTTGTGCGTCTATGCTTAACACTTGACCTTCACTTCCTGGATTTGCATTGATTTGCTCGACACTAACTGATTTAGCCGGTACTACAACATCAGCAAAAACGAGCTCGCCTTGTAAGTTAAGACCTAGTACTTGTCCGTCAGTTCCAGGCGTTACGTCTAGTTCGTTAACTCCTACGCTATTAGCACTAAGACCGATTGAATCAATAAATGATAATGTTCCGTTACCGTCTGTGCTTAGTACTTGACCAGCAGTGCCGTCTGATACTGCTAATTTTTCTATTGTAATTGAATTGGGAGCAACTGACGAAGCATTTGCTACTAGATTTACACCGCCTGGTGTAGCACCGTCACCAACGTATACTAATTTAGTATCAGTAGTGTATACAACTTCGCCTTCTGCGAATACTATACTTGCTCTTTCTGCATCAGTTCCTCGTCTTAAACGTAAAGACATACTTTTAACTCCTAGGATTAATTATTACTAGTATTTATGTATTTTTTAACTAATTTACTTTTTCTTTTTAAGAAAGCGTTTAGTTCGTTTGGTTATATCTGTTTTAACACGGTCTATATCCAATACAAAGTTAACACTAGTAATAACATCCTCGTAGTCTGCAAACAAAGATTCAAGTTCTTCTTCTAGAGCATAAGCAGCTTCTTCGTCAACTTTTTCAGGATCAATATCAATTAACCAAATATTATCATCGTCAAAAGTAACTTCTACTTGTTTAATGTACTCGATGGGTATAACATTTACGTCAACTTCATCGAGTACTTCTGGCCATTTATCTACGACCTCTTTAGGAAGTTTGTTTTTCTGCACTGGTTTTAGTTTTCCTAGTCTTCTTAGTAGGAACTAGTTCCTCGGCCATTTCGCGCAAGCGTTTAGCTTCTTTGTACATACGGTCAGCATCGCTACGATATTTTGCAGCTAGTTGCTCGTCTGTAAGAATATCACTTGTTTCTGCTACAGGTTCTTCAACTACGTTTTCTGCAACATCAGCTTGCTCAGTGGCTTCTTTCTGTTTGGCGCTAGTTACTCCTAACGCTAGATCATTTACAGTAACACCTCTTTGCTGAGCAACAAGTTCGTTTAGCTCGCGAAGATTAATAGAACTTTGGCTATTTGGTACTAAGTCAACTGACGTTGTTGGCAGTTTTACTAGTTTCCCTTGAGTATGAAACGTAGTTAACATGTTTCTACCATCAGGTAACTGAGTACGCATCATTGCTTCGGCAAGTTCATATGCAGTTTGGCCTGTATTTGATTCTACCAGCTTCATTAGTGTGTCGTGCTGATCGCTGTCTAGTGTTTCTGGATGTACTACTAGGCAGTGATCAGGGTCATTAGGAATGACCCTGTACGCTACGACCAATTTGCGATTGTTAGTATTAAGTCTACCAACATGCTTTAGATCGGGCATATTATTCTCCTGTTGCCACTGCTTCCGCTGCTGCTACGTCTGTTTCTGTTGTAGCACCTTCAGCTTGCTGTTGTTGTGCTGCTACAGCATTAAGGAAGGCTTCAAGTTTGTTGTAAGTAACACCGACAGTAGCCATCTCGTTAGCTTTAAATGCTCCACGTTGACTTGCTACGTCAATGATTGCTCTAAGTGCACTTAGATCCTGTACAGTAAGTTCTGCTGGTGCAGCCTGTGCTTCAGTTTCTGGTGCAGTAGTTTGTTCGCTCATATGTTATCTCCTTTAGTTGTAGTATATATGCGATGACAGTTATTTGTATTTTAAATGTGGACAAGCTAACATAAAGTAACTTGCTTCTTTTGGATCTTCGAATCCAATTTTTAGTACATTGGCAACACTGTCTTGGTCTAAACCAATACCTCTGCCAATGTAAAATCTTCCTTTAAGATGATCCTTAATCCATGCAGTTATGCTTGCTTCCATGTTGTAAACAATAGGTGTTTGTACTAATTCAAAGTGCGGAGGTAAACAACTCACTTGTCTTAGCTTAAACAACTCTAACGGATTAGGAGTCTTATTTTTTATCACTTAGCTTCCTCGTAGTGCGCAGTGACACCAAACGGTGCTTGTAAGTTTTTATCATGGTGACTATGAATAATAAACACTGTATCGCAGTAATCTTCGTCACCCCAGCTATTCCAAGCATAGCCATCTGTAAACATAATAAACTTTTTAGGTTGAATATCATGCTCTTTCATGTAATCCCAGTTGCACATAAAGTCTGTGCCACCACCACCGTAGATTTCATAATCGAGCAAGTCTTCACCGCCGTCAGCAGTAAAATCTTGTTCATTGTATACGGCAGTATCAAAGCACCACAATTTAATGTTGTAGTCTTTGTATTCGTCCATAATGCCTTTGATTTCGCCTAAGAAATCTTTTGCTTGTTCGTTTCCAATCGAACCTGACATATCAAGAGCAACTGCAACGTCAATAGTCTGATCGTAATTCATACCGGGTAGAATAGCACCAGTGTGCCAGCCTTTACGTGAAGGGCGAGCAAACGTGTAATCGTTGCGAACAGTTGACTGAATCTGCTGACGTAGAATTTCACGCCAGTTCATCTTAGGTTCTGTAAGCTCTTTAATCATACGCTGGATTTCGCCAGGAACATTGCCAGCACCTGCGCTCTGCGAAGCACTGATCATTGCTTCTTTAATCTCATCGCGTATCTGACGCATTTCTTCTTTAGAGTACTTAGGACGTTTCTTTTTATTTTTGCCTTCTTCGTCACTATCGTCACCGTCGTCATCGCCGTCCCACTCAAAGTGATCGTCGAGCATTTCACCGAGTTCTTCTAAAAACTCTTCGCCTTTTTTCTGGGCTTCGTCAAACAACTTGTCGTAGATTTCTTCTGAAGTATCGCCGTCATATTGAAAGTCTTGATAGCAATCAACAATCTTAGGCTTTTCACCAATGCGGTCACGTACAAGTAAATTGTTTACTTTATAGTCAGCGGCAATGTTATAGAGCATCGGGTTACGGTCTTCGCGGCGTGTAAGGTGATCGTATACACAGTGCAAGATTTCGTGTGCAATAACAAACTCAATTTCTTTGTTAGACATTGCATTAAAGAACTGAGTATTAAAGTAAAGATTACGTCCGTCAGTTGCCGCAGTCTGGCACCAGTCATCAGCAGCCTGAATGCGTAGTCGAGTAGCAAGATTGCCAAAGAAAGGATGACGAAGCAACAGGCCTACACGAGCAGTAATTACACGATCAAGAACTTCGACACGCATAGATTCGAGTTGTTCTTTTGTAATATCTGGATCGGGCTGCCATTGTTTTAGCTTAGTTTGTGTATCTTTAGTTGCCATAATATGCCTCGTGCTTGTTAATTTCTATACTACAATTATAACAGAAAAAAAGAAAAAGTCAAGTAAAAAAGATTGGGCGAGTATAATACCCGCCCGTTGTGTTTAGGCACTCTGAGCAGCTTTGATGTATTTTCCGTATCGATCGTGGAACTCGTCGAAACACTCGACAGCGTCTGGATCAATTGGCAACGAGTACTGAGTAAGTGCAAGTTTAATGCCCATTACAACAAGCTCAGTTTCAAAATTATCCATCGCAAAGCGTAGGAAGTTGTTTACTTTGCTATCAAACTTTTTATCGCCTGAATCAACTGACTCTTTAAGTTCATAGCACAATGACACTGTCAATGAGTACATTGCACTAATTTCTGAAGTAGTAAGTTCTTTTACTTTGCCCTCAAGGATGTCTGTTGGGTTAGGCATTTCACCTGCTACTTTGCGGTGCGCCATAAACTTAACTGCAAGACCTTCGCCTACAGAACCTGCTACTAGATCAACTGTAGTTTCCTCGTCTAGCTTGTCTTCTAGCAGTTCTGATACAAAAGACCACGAACGAGGCGTTGCAAAAGAACGACTTGGCGACTTAGGATCGAATGTGTACAAGTCTTGTTTAGCAAACTGTAGGTAACCTACAACATCTTTGTGCACTTTGTTGTCTACAGCCCACTGGAACCAGTCATCAAAGCTTGGAGCAATTTCTAAGTGTACAAATCGGTTAGCCAACGGAGCAGGCATACGATATGTAACACCTTTGTCTGCTTCACGGTTACCTGCCGCAACAATCATTACATTGTCTGGAAGTGTGTACTGTCCTACCTTACGGTTAAGAATTAGCTGATAAGCCGCAGCCTGTACAGCAGGAGCCGCACTGTTCATTTCGTCAAGGAACAAAATAATGTTCTTATACTGCGATGCAAGTGCCTCGTCTGGAAGCTCTGCAGGCGCTCCCCAAACCATGCGACCGATGTTAGCATCAAAGTAAGGAATACCTTTAATGTCTGTAGGTTCCCAAAGGCTCAGTCGAACGTCAATGACGTGTGCCTCTAGTTGTTCACCAATCTGATGAACAATGTCTGATTTACCAATACCTGGAGGTCCCCAAAGAAAGATAGGACGCTTGCGAAGCATTGCGTGTTTAATACCGTTTTTAGCTTTGTTTGGTGTTACAGTGCGAGTGTTGTCAGACATAGTATTTCCTCTTAATTTATGTCAGTGCCTAATTTCTTACTATG